>Ga0123355_10003554_pt1 | contig 22407 bp, 16 predicted proteins | sample TergutEmb28metaG_3_FD_89872 | JGI IMG/M metagenome (GOLD analysis project Ga0123355, IMG submission 89872) | Embiratermes neotenicus P1 segment gut microbial communities from Petit-Saut dam, French Guiana - Emb289 P1 | ecosystem: Host-associated > Arthropoda: Insects > Digestive system > Gut ... | reverse complement strand
CCGGAATTGTAGTTGTGAAACTCCCAGGCGGTGATGGTTCCGTCGTTGCGCACTCCGCTGGTGACATCGATGACTCCCGCCGGACGGAAATAAGCCCAGGTGAATTCTTCCTCGCGAGTCCAGACAACTTTCACGGGACGGTTCGCTGCTTTCGCTAGGCGCGCCGCCTCAATCGCCGTTTCGCCCGTGTGTTTACCGCCATACGCCGAGCCGGTGTCGGGCATGAGCACCCGCACCTGGTCTTCGGGGAGGTGAAAGGCCTCGGCAAGCTGCCCGCGCACCCCGAAGGGACGTTGCGTACCGGTCCAGACGGTCAGCTTGTTCCCATCCCACTTCGCTAGCGCTGCGCGCGGCTCGAGGGGAACGTGGGCGATGTAAGCCACGGTGTAAGTCTGCTCGAGGCGGTGATCGGCGGAAGCCAGCGCTTGGTCGACTGCGCCCTGATCGTAACGATCCCCGTCCCCCGAGGGATCCCTGCCTTCACTCGTGTTCTTGCGCAGATGGTCGTACAGTTGCTTGTTTGAAATCTGCGGCTCGGACTTCCACTCGGCATGAATGGCTCCGAGCGCCGCCTCCGCAGCCGCTGAACTGGCGGCGGCAACCCCCACAAAATTTCCGTCATGCACCACGGTTGCACCCATCTGTTCGGCTTTCTGGACGTCGAGCACCGACAAGGTTGCGTCAAACGCGGCCGGCCGCAGCACCTTGCCGTAGAGCATATTGGGGAGTGTCTGGTCGGAAGGATAGCGGTGTTTCCCGGTAACGAAGTCGCGCCCATCAACTTTCGGCTTCGACTGGCCGGCGACTTTCCATTCCGTCGCCGGGATGAGCGGGTCTTGAGCAGGAAGCGTTTCGGTGAGTTGTTGTCCCTTCATCAGCGCCGCATACTCGACCGATCGCTTGCTGTGCGGATCGGTGATCTTGCCGTCGGTCACGACCAGGTGTTGCGGATCAGTCTTCCACTCGGTCGCCGCCAGGCCGACCAGAACATCACGGGCCGCCGATGCCACCCGGCGAAGTTGCAGATTCATCGTGGGAGTGGTGCGGCTGCCAAATGTCCCCATGTCGAATGGCGTGAGCTGGGTATCGCCCATGACCAGTTCAATGTTGTCGATCGGCACATGCAGTTCTTCCGCCACCGCCTGGGTGAGCGAGGTGCGAATGTTCTGGCCGACTTCCACCTTGCCGGTGTAAACCGTGACCGTGCCGCTGTCGCCGATGTGCAGCCAGGCGTCGATTTCTTTGGGCAGGGAATCTCCCCGTCGCTGCCTTCCGCCTCCTGATTCCTGCGCACTCGCCGCTGATTTCAGAACCGAAACCACCAGCAGGCCCGCGCCCAGAAACTTGAAGAAGTCCCGCCGGTCGAGATCAAACCGGTAAGGCACTGTGGCTCTGAGTTCGTAGCGTTCTGGTTCCAGTGGAACGACGTTTATTTCATCGCTCATCGGCTTGCTCCTCTCGCGGCCGCCGACACCGGCATCGCCTTGGCGGCCCTCTGAATCGCACTCACAATGCGCGGGTAGGTCCCGCAGCGGCAGACGTTGCCCTCCATGAAATCGATGATCTCGCTTTCCTTGGGCGAGGGATTCCTCCCCAGCAATGCCACCGCCGACATGATCATTCCCGAGGTGCAATAGGCACACTGCATCGCCCCGACGTCGAGGAATGCCTGCTGCACCGGATGCAGACGGTCTCCGGTGGCGAGCCCTTCAATGGTTGTAATCTGCTTGCCGGAAACTGCGCTCACGCGCGTGATGCAGGAGCGCTGCGCTTTACCATCGATGATGACGGTGCAGGCGCCGCATTGGCCCTCACCGCATCCGTACTTGCTTCCGGTTAGATCGAGATCCTCACGCAGAACGGTGAGCAAGCTGGTTTGAGGATCGGTATCCACTGTGTGGGGCTTGCCGTTAACTGTCAGGTGAATTGTAGCCATGTCCGGTCTCCAGAGCGGAGGTCTGCGTTTTGAGAGTTGCTTGAGGACTTGCTTACCAAGATCATATACCCGCCGCAGCCGGTCCCAAAGCAAGAAGCCAGCCAATCCTTCCGCCGGACCGACGCGAGAGCATTTCAGAACCGGAAAACCGAGCAGAAACCGGTACCGGTCTCCGGTCCTGCCCGGCTGCAATCGTTCATGGTTCCTCCGGGGCTACGACTTGATTGTTTTCGAAGCCTCGTCCCAGGTGACCGTCTTTTTCCGGAAGTACGACTCGTTCGCCATGTGGCAGGCGATCGCCGCATGGTTGCCGAAGACCGCATCCTCTGTGACCGGCTTGCGGGATTTCACCGCCTGGAAAAAAACGTTCAAGTGTGGACGCATGTCGTCCCAGTCGTGACCCCGATAGATCGTGTCCTCGCGTGTTGGTTCTTCGCCGATCGGCGGATCATGCTTGGCGTGCCACTGTCTTACGTACTCCTCGCGCATTTTGGCCGGGAAACTGAAGCTGTAGTAGCTCGGCTCGGTGTCGAGGCCGGTTTGCGGAGAGTGCTTGAGTTCGAACTCACCCGCGTCGAGAATGCCCTTCGGCCCCATAAAGCGCGCTAGTTCAGGTGTCTCGCAGCCCAGGTCGAGGCGCACATACACCGGAATGCCGTGATAGTCGAACAGCACGGTGTGGAAGTCGGGCATATCGCGACCGTCATTGAAATGGAAGATGCCGCCCAGAGCCGTTGCCGAGCGCGGAATCTCGTTCCAGCCGAGCGTCGCCATCATGCCGCTCAGAAGGTGTACCATCAAGTCGCCGGCAACGCCGGTGCCGTAGGCCTTCCAGCAGCGCCAGCGCGCGAAATGGTATTTGTTGAAGGGAACTTTTGGCGCATCGTTCAGCCACGTGTCCCAGTCGAGCGTCTCAGGAGAGAGATCGGTCGGCGGCGGATATACCCAGGCCCCGGTGGGATCGTTGCGGCCCAAGGTAAGTTCGACCATTGAGATGTCGCCAATGGCTCCTCCCTTGTAGAGTTCAGCAGCCTTCGCGCACAGCACCGAACTCACTCGCTGCGACCCAATCTGGACGATGCGATTGTTCTTGTGCGCGGCTTCGACCATCGCCATCCCATCGGCGACGTTATGCGACATCGGCTTTTCGCAATAGATGTCTTTGCCCGCATTGCAGGCGTCGACCACCACGCGCCGGTGCCAATGATCGGGAACCGCGGCCACAATGCAGTCGATGTCCTGGCGGTCGAGGAGCTCCTGATATTTGCGCGTGGTGGGCAGGCTGGGGTTGGCGGTGATTTCCTTGGCCAGCGTGTGCCGGCCATCGTACAAATCGGCGGCGGCGACGCACTCGACGCCAGGTATGGTGATGGCTCCCCCCAGCAGGCCCGAGCCCTGCATGCCGACTCCGATCATGCCGAATCGCACGCGGTCGCTCGGCAGAACCGCCCCACGCAGAATGGGTTCAGCTTCGAGCAGGATGGTCTTCGAAGCCAGTATGCCGCCCGCGGCGGCCGCACTACCCTGCAGAAATGCACGTCGAGAAAGAATGCGTTTCATGCCAATCCCTCCGGTTGAAATGAACTGCGCCTACCCGTAAACCGGCTTACTTTTTGAGCGGCTTGATCGCCACTTCTTTGAAGAACACGATGTCGTTGTCGCTATGGTTCTGAAGCCCGAAGTAGCCGAAATTCGGGCGCGGTCCGCGCTGCGGCTCGAAATTAAATTTCTTCTCCGGGACCGGATCGCCATCTTTATAGTCGGTGACCTTGATGCCATTCAGCACCACGATGGTCCGCGGCCCGTCGAGGGTGATGTCCATCGTGTTCCACTCGGGACCAGGTTTCCACGCATTCTTCACCAGCGGCTTGGTCAGGGAATACAGCATGGCGGTCTCGTGATACTCGTCCTCGCCCGAGCGCTCGGGATGATTGTCGATCTGCACTTCGAAGCCGTAGTGCACCGGCATCCACTCTTCGCGGGGTTCGACGGGAATCCGGATGAAGACGCCGGAGTTGTCATTCTCGTCACGCATTTTGTAAACCACATGAATCTGGCAATTGCCGATCCTGCCGCCGGTCCAGTAGAGCAACCCCATACCGCCGTGCGTGTGGATCAATCCGTCTTCGACCGTGTCGCCGCCCGGGCCAACATGCTTCCACCCGGTCAGGTCTTTTCCGTTGAAAAGCTGCTGCCACTTATCGGGGTCGCCTTTGCACACGTTTTCGTCGGCTGCGATCGCCATCATCGACAGACCTGAAAGCAGAAAAATGCCTACAATGAATCGTTTTAGCATGGGGAAATCTCCTGGAGTGTGCCGCCTTACCTGCATGAGACAGACCAATCTACTCGCACTCCCGGCGGGAATCAATCATCGAGTGGGATAGGGGAACCGTCTGGCACCTCGGTGGAAGGCAAACTCGGAAGCTGCCACGTGGCCAGAGGCGACACCCAAGTACGTGGTACAAGACCAAAGCGCCCCGCCGGCGTGGCCTGAAGCTTATTTCTGCGCTGTGTCCGCGGCGATGTTCTCGATCACAATTGCAGCCGACCCGCCTCTCTCGTATACCTTTCCGCTTGCCGCGACCCGCTGCCCTGCGAACGGCATCAACTTCTCATTCTGACCCGAAGCGGGCGTCGCGTCGGCAATCGGCCAATAAATAGTGCCGTTGTCGGCGAGAATCACCAGCGGCGACCCAGCCCGGCCGCAGGCTCGCGCGCACTCGGCGCTGAGGGGCTTCTTTAAACCTTTAGTGAAGGCGCACGCCGAGTCCACGACATACCCCTTCACCGAGACGGGCTTGCCCGCGTCGCCGCCCACGGCAATCACTGCCGTCCATGCCAAAATCGGTATCAGCACCAATGCTTTTCGCAGGTTCATTTTCCGCCCCCCCTGAATTGAGATCTCGAAACCACGACCCCTGTCCCTGTCTCGAAACCTTATCAGCTGGCACGCCAGGAGCCATACCAGAAACAAGCAAGAGCGCGCACGGATCTACGAAGATTTTCGTTGACACTACGAATATCTTCGTAGTATGTTTTGGGGCATGACGAAGTTCCCGCAAAAGCCGACCGCTTCGGAACTCGAGATTCTTCGCGTGTTATGGGCCCGTGGACCCTCGACCGTCCGCGAAGTTCACGAGGCGCTGAGCGAGAAAAAGTCGCTCGGTTACACGACGGTCCTGAAGCTATTGCAAATTATGACCACAAAGGGGACGGTGCGGCGAAACGAAAGCCAGCGTGCGCACGTCTATGAAGCGTGCCTTCCTGCCGGTGACACCAAGCGGCAACTTGCCGGTGACATGCTGCAGAGGGTGTTTGAGGGCTCAGCCAGCCAGCTCATGATGCACGCCCTTGCAGGCCGCAGGGCCTCCGAGGAAGAGATCGAGGAACTACGCCGCTTGCTTGACGAATATGAAAGGAATCGCCGATGACGATGACATCGAGTGCGGTGGCCGCGCTGACGAATCCCCCTAGCTGGTTGTCGCCTGCCGCCATGCATTCCCTGGGCTGGGCGCTGCTGCATTTTCTATGGCAGGGGACAGCGCTGGCGGCGCTCGCTGCCGTCGTGATGGCTGCCTGCCGGCGTCCCTCGGCGCGCTATCTGGCGGGCGTGGTTGCCCTGGTGCTGATGTTGCTGTCGCCGGTAGCTACCTTTGTCTTCTACTCCCAGCAACGAACCAGCGTGGTTGAGACTGCGAAGTCGTCTCCGCTCGCCGCGGTCGCTTGGCCAATTGCGAGGGGCAAGGCCGCGGCGAGTGGTTCGACGCTGTCCGCTTATGTTGCGGCGTCACGCGATCGTCTTTCCTGGCTGGTGGAGGCTTGGCTTGTGGGAGTCGCCTTCTTCAGCCTGCGTTCTGCAGGGGGCTTTGTTCTGCTCGAACGCGAGCGCCGGAAGCAGTCCCGCGTGGTAAAGGACCGGGTGCTCGAGATTTGCTATACCCTCCAGGACCGGCTCGGCATCCAGCGAGCGATTCAGTACTGTGAATGCAAGTGGCTGCAGGCGCCGGCGGTGGTTGGATGGCTTCGCCCAGTCGTGTTCCTGCCGGCAAGCGTTCTAACCGGACTTTCCGAGGAGCAGTTGCGCGCTGTGATCGCTCACGAACTGGCTCACATTCAGCGCTTCGACGCCTTCGTAAACGTCTTCCAGGTTTGGGTTGAGACGCTGCTCTTCTACCACCCGGCAGTGTGGTGGCTCAACAAGCGGATTCGCGCGGAACGCGAGCACTGCTGCGATGAAACGGCGGTGAACGTATGCGGCAATGCCGTCGAGTATGCCCGCGCTCTCACGCTGATGGAAGAATGGCGCAGCGCTCCCGGGTTTGCCATGGCCGCCAATCGAGGACCGTTGACCGAGCGCATCCTGCGCGTGCTTGGACGAAAGACGCTGGGCATCGGCATGCGCGGCCTTGGACTGGCGGGCGGCCTGCTCTGCGTAAGCGCCGCGCTGGGCGCCGGGAGTGCGTTGCTTGGAATCGCCCACCCGGCGGTAGTCGAGGCCCACTTGCTCCCTGTTGCCGCGGCCGCTTCCGATGCCCCGCAACAGCCGGCTGCCAGGAGCGCTCCCCAAAAACCGTCCGCGGCGCAGAACGCCAATCCGGCCCCTTCCCCTGGCCCAGCGCCCACCAGCTTGTCCTACATCGATGCCATGAAAGCCGCGGGCCTGCCGGATCTGAGCATCGACGACCTGATCGCTCTCAAGACGCAGGGCGTCACGCCCGAGTACGTGCGCGAGATTCATGCCCTGGGCTTCCATCCCGATGCCGACGGCTTCGTCGGACTCAAAGTGCAAGGCGTTACTCCCGATTACATCAAGGGGCTTCGTGCGCTCGGCTTTCATCCCGACGAAGATCAGATCATCGGGATGAAGGTGCAAGGCATCACCCCCGAGTACGTCGAAGGCCTGAAAGAAGTCGGAATCAAGGCCGACGCCGACGAGATCATCGGCATGAAGGTCCAGGGAGTAACGCCAGATTACATCCGAGAATTGCGCGCGTTAGGGCTGAACGTTGATGCCGACGATGTGGTGGGCCTCAAGGTGCAAGGCGTAACGCCGGCGTATGTGAAGGGCTTAGAAGACCAGGGTCTCCGCCTGGGCGCCGACGACGTTGTCGGAATGCGCGTCCAAGGTGTCACTCCGGAATACGTTCGCGACATCCGTGCCCTTGGCCTCAATCCGAGCGCTGATGACTTGGTCGGCATGAAGGTGCAGGGCGTAACTCCCGATTACATCAAGACCTTGCAATCGGCAGGTTTTAAGCCGAGCGTCGACGACGTGATCGCTGCCAAGGTGCAAGGGGTCACGCCTGCCTTTATCGACGAGGCGCGTAAACGTGGCTTCAAAGACCTGACGATCGAGAAGCTGATCGAGTTGAAGCATCTGGGAATCCTGGACAGCAATAAAGGCGAACTCTAGTCCGAAACAAATCATGCGGTGACAGCCGCCGGGCCTACGTGTGTAAATTTTCCCGTCCGAAAGGAGTGTCCTATGAGAATGCGTCGCACTTTAACTTATTTGGTATTTGCGTCCTCGGTGGTGTTGTTTGTCATCAAGAATCGCGCCGCCGAGGTCAACGGCCAAGTCCGTACCGGCGACTGGACGCTGACGAAGTCCGACGAACCCGGTAAGGTGGGATTCTCCCTGATCGAGCACCATCGCGGTGGGATGTCGAATCACCAGTCCGATTGGCCGGTGAGCGCGTTTGAGGGCGTCGATTTCTCCAAGCCTGGACGCCAGGACGTTCATTTCACGATTACCCGCGATGCCGGCAAGATCGACTGCGAAGGATTCCTCACCGACGGGGAAGGCGCCGGCCTGTTTCACTTCCAGCCGGACCAGAACTATCCGCGCGAAATGGATTCGCTGGGATTTCCCGTCGACAGTGACAAGCAGTTCGGCATGGCGATCCAGGACGTAAGTCTCGACTTCGCCCGCCAGATGAAGAACGAGCATCTGACCGGGTTGGACGCCGACAAGCTCATCGCCTTCCGCATTTTTCATGTGGACAAAGCCTTCATCGATGCTCTGCGCGCGGAGGGATTGAAGATCACTGAGAGCGACAAATTGGTCGCCTTCCGGATTCATGGCGTGACTCCCGAGATGGTTCACATGCTTCATCAGCAGGGATACTCACCCGACGAAGACACGCTGATTGCGATGCGCATTCACGGCGCAACCCCCGAGTGGATGGAGCAGCTCAGGCAGCGTGGGTACGACCGTATCGATCTCGAGAAGCTGATTGCCTTTCGCATCCACGGCGTCTCGCCGGATTTCATCGACCAACTCGAAAAGCTCGGCTACTCGCACCCCGATCCCGACGACTTGATCGCCATGCGCATTCACAACGTCACCCCCGAATACATTGCGGGCTTGCGCTCGCGCGGCATCAAAGATCTGAGCATCGACAGGCTGGTGAGCATGAAGATCCACGGGATCGACTAACCGTTCCCACGAATCAGAAAAACCGCCCGCCCCGGGCGGCTATTTTCTGGCATAAAGCAGATCTGAACAGCCGGCTCAAGCGCCGGTGGTTCACTTCTTGCCTTGCTTTCTTGAAGAATTGGATCGTGACGCCGGGCGTGGCCCCGCTTCGGCTTTGTTGGTGTCGAACACCCGGGCAAAGATCTTGCCGACATTCCTCAGTTGGCGCGGCAGATCGAAAGCGGACTCGATCTGCTGGCGCGGGATCCGGCCGGTGATCTCCGGGTCAGCCAGCACCAGCTGGTGAAAATCGAGACCCTCTTTCCAGGCGCGCATAGCATGCGACTGCACCATCCGGTAGGCATCTTCGCGGCTGACGCCATGTTCGACCAGGTCGAGCAGAAGCTGACCGCTGAAGATCAGCCCGCGCGTCGATTCCAGATTGGCACGCATGCGCTCGGGATAGACGAACATGGTGTCGATCACGTTCGCAGTCTTAGTCAGCAGATAGTCCACTAGAGTGGTCGAGTCAGGCAGAATCACGCGCTCCACCGACGAGTGCGAAATATCGCGCTCGTGCCATAAGGCGACGTTCTCGAATCCGGCCTGGGCGTTGCTGCGGACCACGCGCGCCAGCCCGCTGATCTGTTCCAGGGTCACGGGATTGCGCTTGTGTGGCATAGCCGACGATCCCTTTTGCTTCTCGCTGAAGAACTCCTCGGCCTCGCGGACTTCGGTCCGCTGCAAATGGCGAATTTCGGTGGCGATCTTGTCCAGCGTCGATGCCACTACCGCCAGCGTAGCAAGATAGTGGGCATGGCGGTCGCGCTGAATGACCTGCGACGAGACCGCCGCGGCCTTCAATCCCAGGCGTGCGCAAATCTTTTCCTCCAGTTCAGGCGTGAGGTGCGCGAAGATTCCCACCGCCCCGGAAAACTTGCCCACACGCATGTCCTCGGCCGCCGCGGCGAATCGTGCGAGGTTGCGCTGCGTTTCCGAATACCAGTTCGCCAGCTTGAACCCGAAGGTGATCGGTTCGGCGTGAATGCCGTGCGTGCGGCCGACCATGGGCGTGTCTTTGAACTCCCAGGCGCGTCGCTCCAGCACATCGGCAAGATGCTCGAAATCCTGTGCAATGACTTCCGACGATTGGCGGATAAGCAGCGCCTGGGCGGTGTCGACTACGTCGTTGGAAGTCAGACCGTAGTGAAACCAGCGGGCGTGCGGGCCGACGATTTCGGCGACAGCGGTGGTGAATGCGATGACGTCGTGGCGGACCTCGGCCTCAATCTCCCGGATGCGCTCAACCCGGAAATCGGCGCGTTCCTTGATGGCTTGGGCAGCTTCTTTGGGCACGAGTCCGGCTTCGGCGAGGGTTTCGGTAGCGGCCACTTCCACCGCCAGCCAGGTGCGGAAGCGGTTTTCGTCGCTCCAGATGCGCGCCATCTCGGGGCGGGTATAGCGGGAGATCACGATAGGCTCCTGTGCGGACTTAGGATTTTAAACGGAGCGTGCTGGCGAGGGCTAGGGCAGCCCCTGCGGACGTCTTCCCGGAATCGGTTTTCCCGGCCGGAAGCCTCTTCGTATCTCGGCTGGGGATCAGCGAAACAAGCCTCACTCCCCGCAAAGCGCCGCGAGAAGTGAGGCCACCGCGATCGCCCCCTCGGCGGTCGCGAAGCGCTTTGTAGACTGCCCTCATGTTATATCGTTTTACGATACAATGTAAGTGGACTATCGGGACACGATACAATTGTGGCTATGAAAAAGCTGACCCTGGCAGACTACCAGGCTATGGCCGAGTTCCGATTCCAGATTCGTAAATTTCTGCACTTCAGCGAAGAAGCCGTCCAAGGCGCCGGACTCGAGCGGGGGCAGTACCAGCTCATGCTCGCCATCAAGGGAATGCCCGACGGCTTGCGTCCCCGCATTCGCGACCTCGCCAACCGCATGCACATCCAGCACCACAGCGCGGTGGAATTGATCAATCGGCTGGAAGCAGGAGGATATGTGCGGCGCGAGCGCACCGCGGAAGACAAGCGCGAGGTGTTGCTTGCTCTGACCCCGAAGGGGGAGAGGGTGCTCGAAGAGTTGGCCCTGCATCATCACGAAGAGTTGCGCAGCGCCGCGCCCGGGTTGGTGGCGGCGCTGCGTCGGGTCATGGTCGGGAAAAGGGACGGAATTCGCAAGGAAATTGCCACCAAAGAGGCTTTGAGCACCACGCATGAAAAATCTTACGCAAAACACATCGGATGAGACCCTTAAGACACAGGCCGCAATGACCGGTGTGTCGTTGGTGTCGCCGGAGGCTCCGGCGCAGTTTCGTATCGTTCTGATGTCCTTTCTGGCAGCGGCGGTTGGGCTGGTCGCGGGAATCGTCGCCTACATCCTGTACAAGTTGATTGGCCTGTTCACCAATTTGTTCTTCTTTCACGAATGGTCCACACAGTTCCGGAGCGTCGGGGGACATCACCTGGGAGCATGGGTGATTCTGGTTCCGGTGATTGGCGGGCTGATCGTCGGACTTATGGCGAAGTACGGATCAGCCAAAATCAAAGGCCACGGCATTCCCGAGGCAATGGAAGCGGTACTGGTCAATCGCAGCCGCATTGAGCCCAAGGTGGCGCTGCTCAAGCCGATTTCTGCGGCCATCGCCATTGGAACAGGCGGTCCCTTCGGCGCCGAAGGGCCCATCATTCAGACGGGCGGGGCCCTGGGATCGCTGGTCGGGCAGCTATTGCACACCACCGCGGTGGAGCGAAAAGTGCTGCTCGCCTGTGGCGCGGCGGCCGGCATGTCGGCAACCTTCAACACTCCGATTGCCGGCGTGATTCTGGCCATCGAACTGCTGTTGTTTGAATTCAAATCGCGTTCGTTCATTCCGCTGGTCATCGCCAGCACGCTGGCAACCGCCGTTCACATGCAGTTGCTGGGCCCCGGGCCCATGTTCGAGGTGGGAGCCATGGATTTTGGTGTCCCGCGCGCGCTGCCCTTCTATCTGATATTGGGACCATTGTGCGGGCTGGCGGCAGTGGCGTTGAGCAAGGCACTGTATTGGGTGGAAGACACCTTCGAGAAGTTACCCGTGGACGAATTGTGGTGGCCGGCCATCGGCGCGCTCGGACTGGGAATCATCGGATACTTCGTCCCGCGCGTGTTCGGCGTGGGATACGACACCATCGGAGCCATTCTTAACGGGCAGCTGGCATGGAAGATCCTGCTCCTCGTGATGTTGGCCAAGTTCGCGGCCCTGGTGCTTTCCCTGGGATCGGGAACATCGGGCGGCCTGCTGGCACCCACCTTCATGTGGAGCGCCGCGATGGGCGGCCTGTTTGCCATGATCGGGAATCGTCTCTTTCCCCATGCTCACCTCTCTCCCGGCGCCTTCGCGCTGGTAGCCATGGGGGCGGTCTTTGGCGCAGCCTCGCGGGCCACCTTCTCCTTCATCATCTTCGCGTTCGAGATCACGCGCGACTACAACTCGGTGCTGCCGCTCATGCTGGTCGCCGTCATTGCCGACGGCATGGCCATGTTGTTCATGCCGCGCAGCTCCATCATGACCGAGAAGCTGGCGCGCCGCGGTCTGCGCGTTGACCAGGATTACGAGGCCGACGTTCTTACACAAGTCAGGGTGGAAGAAACCATGGAGAAGAGCGCGCCGGTGATTTCTGCGCAGATAAAAGTCGGAGAAGTGGCCGAGCGCCTCGCCCGCCATGATCCCGCGGTGGCGCGCCATGAGGCGCTGCTGATTGTCGATGATGACGGCGCCCTGACGGGAATTGTCACCCGCGGCGATATCCTGCGTGCCCTCGACAAGGATCCTTCCGGAGCGATCGGCGTGGAAGAGGCTGGCAGTACGCGGCTGGTCGTCACCTACCCGGATGAGCTGGTCTCAGAGGCTGCCGCCAAGCTGTTGCGCTTTAATGTGGGGCGGCTGCCGGTGGTGGAACGTGCCAACGAGCGGAAAGTGGTCGGGTACCTCGGGCGCGCCGAGATTCTTGCGGCGCGGATGCGGCGTCTGCATGACGAGCATTTCCGTGAACCCGGATGGCTGCCCGTGGCCACGTAGGCCTTCTCGGGTTTTCCTGCCGATTTAGCATTTCCTGGGCGGTTCCAGCTACGATGAGTGGGAGTTTATCGAGTGTTCGAAAGGCGTGAAGACGAGATGGCGGCGGGCAAACTGGCTCGTTACCGCCTCTACTTTCGGAAGCGCCCGGTCCTACTGGCGTTGCTCGCGGTTCTGGCTGTCCTGTTTTTCCTGATGGTGACCGCCCTGTCGCGGGCTTATCAAGCGCAACGCGAGGCTCTGGGGAATCGCTGGTTCGAGCGCGGCGTTGCCAATCTCAACGCCAAGCGTTTTGATGCCGCCGTCAGCGACTTTCGTTCCGCTCTGCTCTATTCGCGAGACAATTATTCCTACCAACTGAATCTCGCCGAAGCCCTCCTGGGGCTCAGGCACACCGGCGAAGCTTCCGCCTACCTGCTCAACCTTTGGGAGCGCGAACCGGAAAGCGGCCTGGTAAACCTGGAACTGGCGCGCATCGCTGCGCAACAGGGACATACCGATCAGGCCGTGCGCTATTACCACGATGCCGTCTACTCCACCTGGTCTGGCGACGAGAGGAGTCAACGACGGGATGCGCGGCTGGAACTGATCGAACTGCTGTTGCGCACGCATGCGCGCGCCGATGCGCAGGCCGAGTTGATCGCGCTGGCAGAAAATGCGGGCGAAGACCCGGCCGAGCAGGAGCGCATCGGTGGCCTGTTTCTTCGTGCCGAAGACTACGAGCATGCCCTGGCCGCATTCCAGATCGCGCTGAAAGCCGATCGCCATAACCCCGCCGCGCTGGCTGGGGCTGGAGAAGCCGCGTTCCGGTTGGGACGTTATCCGGAGGCGCAGAAATTTCTCCAAGCCGCGGTCACGGCCAATCCGAATGACGCCGAGAGCGTGGAGCGGCTCAAGACCACAGAGATGGTAATGAACATGGACCCTTATCGCCGGCCGATTTCGGTGTCGCAGCGAAATCGCGCTGTGGTGGATGCATTCCATACAGCAGGGGAGCGGCTGGAAAGCTGCCCGGTTCCTCCAGCCCCAGGCTCGGGTCCCAGTTTGAGCGACAGTTGGGCCGCGCTGCAGCCCCAGATCAGCGAACTTGGTTTGCGGCGCAATCCCGACCTGGTGGATTCGGCGATCGATCTGGTGTTTCGCATCGAGCGCCAGACCAGGGATGCCTGCGGAAGGCCATCCGGGCCGGACCTGGCGTTGCTGCTGATCGCAAAGCTGCATGAAGGGAACTAGCTTGGATTTCGACTCCAATCCGGAAGGCGGCGTTGTCATGGACAACGGCAGTGCGCCCGCCGCTTCTTCGATAAACCAGCGTTCGCCGCGAGCACTGTTGAGATCGGTGTTTCGCGAAGATCGATTTTTTCTGGTCTTGTCGGTTTTCATTGGAGTGTTTTCCGGCTTGGCGATTGTGTGTTTTCGTTTCGCGATCGATTGGTCGCGGCTCTACTTCCTGGGAACAGGCGCGACGTTGGCTCCTGCGCGCATGCTGCTGGCGCCGACCTTGGCGGGACTGGTGATCGCGGTACTGGTCATTCATGTCTTTCCCCGGGCGCGCGGAAGCGGCGTCAACCAGACCAAGGCCGCGCTCTACATCTACAACGGCTACATTCCCTTTCGCACGGCGATCGGAAAATTCATTACTGCCGCGTTGGCCATCGGATCGGGACATTCTTTGGGACCGGAAGATCCCTCATTGCAGATCGGGGCATCCCTGGCCTCCGTGCTCGGTCGAAAGATGCGGCTGTCGCGCGACCGCATGCGGCTGATCGCTCCGGTGGGCGCAGCCGCCGGGCTGGCGGCGGCTTTCAACGCTCCCATCTCCGCCGTGCTGTTCGTCATTGAAGAAGTGATCGGTCGCTGGACGGCTGGTATTCTGGGCTCGGTCGTGTTGTCGGCGGTATCAAGCGTGGTCGTGATGCGCTGGTTTCTGGGATCGGAGCCGCTGTTCCGCATCCCCGCCGTCGAGTTGAAGCGTCCGACGGAACTAATTGCATACGCAATTCTTGGCGTGGTCGGCGGACTGGCGTCGGTCGCGTTTTCCAGCGGGATTGCGGCGTTGCGTCCGCGATGCAAGGCTCTACCCCGCTGGACGCAATATTTCCAACCGGCCATCGCCGGCTTACTGATTGGAATCATCGCGATGCTGGGCGCGCCGCAGGTCATGGGCGCCGGCTACGAGTACATCGACCAGGCCATGCACGGGCAGTTCACGTGGGAATTTCTGGCCATTCTCGCCGGTTTGAAGATCATCGCGACGCTGCTTTCCTTTGTGAGCGGAACCCCCGGCGGCATGTTCGCTCCGACATTATTCATCGGCGCGATGCTGGGGGCGGCGGTGGGCGGGGCCGAACACATGCTCTTGCCACGCCTGACCGTGTCGCCTGGGACCTACGCACTTGTCGGCATGGGCGTTCTGTTTGCCGGATTTCTGCGCGTGCCCATGACCTCGGTATTCATGGTGCTGGAAGTCAGCGGGAACTACTCCATCATCGTACCGGTGATCGTAGCCAATACCTTCGCCTACGTGATTGCGCGCGGGCTGCAACCGATTGCGCTGTTCGATATGTTGACCCGGCAGGACGGACTCGACCTGCCATCGATGGAGGAGTTGCGCGAAGAAGGCATTCTGCGGGTCGAGGACGCGATGCGGGGAGCCGAGGGGAGAGTTCTCGACGCCGACAATACCGTCGACCAGGCGCTAGGGGAAGTGGACCACTCCGAGGTCGAGGAAGTGCTGGTCCGGCTGCGTCCGAGCGGCTGGAGCAGCGTAACCAAACGCGAGCTTCTCCGCTTCCTTGCGGAAGGAAAGAGCGCTTCCAGCCTGGGTTCCCTACTGCCCACCCGCAACGTCCCGTACCTGCACCCGGATCATGCGCTGGAAACAGCATTACGTTATGTGGATCGCTGGCCGGTCGTGCCCGTGGTGAGCCGCGCCGACTTCGGGCATCTGGAAGGTGTCATTACGCAACGCGACGTCCTCGAGCGCTATCGCGAATTTGGAGAGGGTTAATCGAATCCCGGACCCAGCCTGCCCTGAGCATAGGCTTCTTGTATTTCACGATGGCACTATCCACTTGGAATGTGCTGCCCAGCGAAAGCACGGTGCCTACCGAACGTTTCTACTCGAGCTCTTCTAGTGTGAGACTGTACAACGTGGATCACGGTCAACATAAGGAACCTGCATCGCTAATTCCAACGGATTTCTTAACTTGAAAACCGTCCCACCGATTCAGTAAGCTTCCCCCATCCCACGAAGGATTCTACAGTCAAAGCTGTATCCATAGGGCCATGGCAGAACAACCTGTCACCTGCGGCCATCGCGATCGGATGCGGACCACACATGTCCTTGCCATGCCAAGCACCGCCGGTTGTTGTCGATGTCTTTCGCTTGCAGTCAAATAGACAAAAACGACTTCCGCATTCGCAGAATAGGGGAGAAAAGTTATGGCGAGCTCGTCAATCAGGTGGGTGGCTGTGAGTGTCATTGCATTGGCCTTGACCGCAGAGGTCCGTGCGCAAGGCGGAGCTACAGGCGCGATCACCGGGATCGTGCAGGATCCAAGCGGCGCGGTTGTGGCCAACGCCGACGTGCGCATCACCAACCAGGAAACCGGTGTGTTGGAGCGCGCTCTCAAGACTGGGCCAGACGGAGCGTTCACCGCTCCCTTGCTGCCGGTGGGAACCTATGGCGTGAGCGTGGAAGCCCCCGGGTTTGCGCAGGGAGAGTTCTCCGACATCGTGGTGCGCGTCACCGAAACCACCCGCATGACCGCCAAGCTGGTGACGAAATCGGTTGAGCAGAAGATCGAAGTGCAGGCCGAAGTGCAGGCTGTCAATACCAGCGATGCGACCACTGGGCAGGCAATTGATAGCGACACCATCCGTGCCTTGCCGCTGGCCACGCAGAACTTTCAGCAGCTGCTGACCCTCTCGAGCGGAGCGCAAGCAGAGTTGAATGCGGCCTCGCAGCTCGGACGTGGCCAGCCAAGAATTTTCGTCAACGGTCAGCGTGAAGACAACAACAACTATCTCATCGAAGGCATCAGCTCGACGGATTACAACGTGGCCGAGTTAACGACCACACCGTTGCCTAATCCCGATGTAGTCGCGGAATTTAAGGTCCAGACTTCTCTTTACGATGCCAGCCAGGGCCGCAATGGCGGCGGCAACATCAACGCCATCCTTAAGTCGGGCAGCAATCAATTTCACGGGGATTTGTACGAGTTCTTCCGCAATACAGTCCTTAATGCGAACGAGTACTTCCTCAAAGGCAGCGGCTCGCCCCGACCGGTGATTCAGCAGAACATTTTTGGCGGAAGTCTGGGCGGTCCGGTTAGCCCAGGAGGCAAGCTGGGATTTTTCTTCGTGAATTATCAGGGGACGCGGCAGCGGAGCGGTGATTCACCCGGCACGCTGATCAGCACCTTTGTTCCGTACGTCCCCGCGCAGGATCGTGGGACTTCAGCACAGGCAATGGCGAATTTGTCAGCCGATTTCGGAAACATCCCGATTGATCCGGTTGCCGCCTCGTTGCTGGCTTTCCAAAGCAATCAGTTTGGCCCTCCCGCCAACGGATACCTGTTCCCGCTACCCAATGTTGCTGCCGGAACCGCCCCCGGATCCCCGGTGCAATTCACGGTGAGTAGCCCCGGAAAGTACCGTGACGATCAGTTCACTGCCAACTGGGATCGTCAATTCCGCGCGTCGCAGGATTCGGTCTCCGCGCGTTTCTTTTTCTCCAACTCCGAGCAGGATATCCCCTTCGGCGCGGGCGGATTGCAGGCTTCCTTGGGCGCGCCCGCCAGCGGCACGGATCTGAACTTTCCCTACCAACTGCCGCTGCACGACCGTTTTTTTAGTATTGCGCAAACCCACGTGTTCAACCCTAGGCTGGTCAACGAGATCCGCTTTGGGCTGGTTCACATCAACAACAGCGGGATCAATGTGAATCCGGTGACGGCCAATGATGTAGGCATCAACCGGCCGACCAGCAATTTGACCAGCAGCATCTATAAATTCACCTTCAGTACCTCCGGATTTCAGTTCGGACCCACCCCCCCGGCCAATCAGTATCAGACGCAGAACAACTACAACTTCGTCGACAACCTGAGCTGGGTAAAAGGCGCCCACACCCTAACCTTCGGGGGACAGTACATTCGCGTGAGCCTCGACAAACTGTTCCCGCAGGTGTTCAACGGGCAGGTTTTCTTCACCAATACGGCCAACAATGCGGTCACAGATTTCGAGAATTTCCTGACGGGCAACGTCCAGTTCAGTTTTGGTGGCGGCGGCGTCTACAACCACAACTATCGGCAGAACAATTTTGCGGTCTTCGCACAGGACAATTGGAAAGCGGCCAAGGACCTGACCGTGAACCTCGGCTTGCGGACCGAGTTTCTGGGCGCATGGACCGACGGTGCCTGCCATATTGGCAATCTCCAATCGGATTTGACGCTGTCGGGAACCTATCCCTTCATTTATCCGAGCTGCGTGAACAAGCTTGGAGTTTCCGGACTCACCGGCAACGCAGCCGGATCGACATTCAAGAACAGCGTTTCCACCGGATTGGGCCCGCGCGTGGGATTTGCGTGGGACATTTTCGGGCGTCACAGCACCACACTGCGCGGCGGTTACGGAATCTACTATGTACGCGAGGACGTGGGGGCGGTGGATCAATTGAGCTTCCAGTCGCCGTTTATCCCGATCGTCTTCTTTGGGACCACCCCCGGATTCACCCTCTCGAACTTCTTCACCGGAACTCCGGCGACCAATCCGAACGCGGTGCCGGCTGCGGGACAGTTGTCCCCTGCCTGGGTGCCGTGCCTGGCGCGGCTGACCAGCTTCACCAATAACAGCCCGACGGGACAGGACGGAACCTATGCCTGCACGGGCGGACCGGGCGTAAACTCCACCCAGAATCTTTTCGTGCTCGAGGTGCCACGGCACTTCCGCGTGCCCAACACGCAGCAGTGGAACCTGACCGTGCAGCAGGAACTGGGAAAGAAGTGGCTGCTCGAAGTCGGGTACGTCGGTACGCGTGGGATCCACCTGCGCGAAACCCGCGACGGCATTCAGTCCGTCAATGCGACTCCCTCAAATCCGTTCACAGTCACCGATGTCAACGGCAACTCGTATGCGATTACGGACAACACATTTTCGAACGCCATCGCTCGTACGCCAGCTCCCGGTCTCAACGGCTACAGCGGATACCAGATCTTCGCCAACGACGCCTACTCCATCTACCACTCGTTGCAGACCACGATTTCCCGGCGATGGGGCAACAGTTACCTGCAAGGCGCATACACCTTCTCGAAGAACATAGATGCTACTTCGAGTGGCAACACCGCCTTCAATACGGCGTATAACGACCAGAGCAACGTCAATGCATCGCGCGGTCTCTCAGATTTTGATCGCAGGCACCGACTCGCGGTGTCGTACAACTATGAGTTACCGTTCTTCCAACATTCCGCTGGTTTCGTTCATACCGCGCTTAGCGGATGGGCAGTGAGTGGTGTAACGATCGTTCAATCGGGCACTCCCTTTTCGATCCTGGACTCAGGCGCGGGAGACGCGTTTCTGGGCCTGGGCAGCACGCCGCTGCTGGGGGCAAGCCTGGCCCCCGGTGCCAGCGTGGCAAGCGGACTGGCCGGAGGCAGCCTGCATCAGAGGCTGACCAGCGGATACCTGAACCCGGCAGCCTTTATGCCCGCCCCGCTCCTCTACCCCACACTGTGTAGTGCCGGTAATTCGAACTTCTGCACCACCGGCTTCGGCGACCTCGGTCGAAACATCTATCGCGGGCCGTACGAACAGAACTGGGATGTCTCATTCATCAAGCATTTCAGGATCGGAGAGCGCAACGAGGTACGCTTCACCGCAGATTTCTTCAACTTGTGGAACCATGCGAATTTCGCCAATCCGGCGGTCACCGATATTGAGGCGTACCTGGCTTGGGTGGGCGCGGGAAATACCGGCAACGGTCCGTTCGGCCAGATCGTCAACTCGACCGGTACTCCGCGGTTGATCCAGTTCTCGCTGCGCTGGTCGTTCTAGCCAAGCCAGATTCAGCGGCCTTTGGGCGATCATTGCTGTTTCTGGCGCTGTGCTCTCACTCGGCGAACCGGCCCTCATACCGGCGGCCGAGAAGCTCGGATCAATCGCGTCGGAGCACGCCACCTCTTCCGTCCTCTGCTTCATGCCGGTTTAGCCCGGCGCACTGCAATCGGGATGTTACGCCAGCTGACTTTGGGTGAGATTCTTCAACAGCTAAGATCAGAGCACTTTACTGTTGCCTGACGACCTTGACCGCTGCCCTCCAGCCTTCCCATTCGAGAGTAAGCATTGCTGTGTCATCGCTCTGCGAATCAAATGCAATAGTGAACAGGTCCACTGTGTTTCGCTGTATCCCTGAATCCATGTCGATTCGAGCCAGTTCACTGGACTTGCCGGGATAAGGCATTCCCCATTGTCCAGTCTTCTTGTTCAGGATCAACTTCCACGGTTTCCGGCGTTCGGGCAGGACGTACAACGTGTAAGCACCTGACGGAACATTCGTGTCACCGATTTTCAGATTCGTGTCGGTGACAAATGACGTCGCTTCGTTGGCACCAGCGCGCCAGACCTCACCGTAAGGAACTCTGAATCCAAAAACCTCACGCGGACCACCGTTATCGGGATTTCGAAGTCTCGGCCTGCTGTACTGAATGACGATCATGGAGCCATCCGAGAACTTCATATCCACGCAATCGGGAGGACTGGGCAGCTGCAATTTCGCGGAATCAAATTTTACTGCGCTGCATGGTTGCAGTGGCGCCTGCCCCGGATTCTGAGCGAACACCAAGGACGAGAAAAAAACCACGAACATCGTGAGACGCATTTCAAGCACCTCCGGCCTGACCAGTACTGAACTCATACTGGTCTTCGCGCTGGTTATCTTAAGGTCAGCCATCCTTTGGCCACAAGCCAATTGACGAAAAACGGGCGATCCCATCTCAAAACTGGCCGGGCGGGTTCAGGCAGTGGCTTCTCGCGTCGAGCATTTTCTGCTGCTCTTCCCGCGAGCGTTTCTTCAAGCTGTCGACTCCCGCCATCAGCAATCGTCTTGTCGCGTTGCTTCGGCTTGTGCCGTATCGATCCTGGCGTGCGGGTTCCCATTGCGGCGAACGAGCCTTACGAGTAAGGAGTAGCGATCCGCTCGGCCCGGTGTCGCCGAAGCGTTGACAGGGGATAGGCGGGGTAGGTATTCAGCGCCGTTGTAATGAGCGGTAGGCAACATGAACAGGGGCGCTAGCGCGAGTTCCTGCTCAGTCGGGCATAGTCGAAGACCCGAGACACGGCGTAGTGCATTGCTACTGCTCCGCGCGACTGACAATTGCTGTCGCTATGACCTCGGTTGCAGTCTTCTCGCTCCTGAGGCGTGACAGCGATGCTGCTGCTCCGTGCAGAACCGTTCAGGCAACATTCATCTTCATCCATTACGATTAAAGGTGGCAGACGGATGAAAGCCCGGCACAGATGGGCATTGTGAGAAGAACGCTTCTGCTCGCGCTAATCCCGATTCTTTGGACGCTTGGCCTTAAGGTCCATGCTCAAACCGATTCTCCGACTTTGAAGAAAATCGCCCAGTACGATTTGCCAGGACCGCTCGGTAAGCGGTTTGACTATCTCACAATCGATCCCGACGATCACCATTTGATTGCCACGCATCTCGCTGCAGGGCAGACATACGTGATCGATTTGCGCACGAATAGGGTTATTTCAACAGTTGCCGACACTCCGGGCGCAGAAGGTGTCGAGTATGTGCCCGAGTTGAAAAAGTTCTACACGTCGAACGCCGGCGACAACACTATTGGCGTTGTTGACTTGCGCCAAATGAAGGTCGTCAAAAAGATATCAACCGACCGCAAGCCGGATGGAAGCACATATGCAGCGCCGTTCCACAAACTCTACGTTTCTGACGAGCGAGGCAAGGCAGAGGCCATTGTGGACGTAAGGAACGACCGGATTGTGAAAACCCTTCATTTCAACAGCGACACCGGCATGCCGCAGTATGACCCCGTGGCTCGCAAGGTCTATGTGAATCTGCAGGATGAGAATATCTTTGCCGTGATTGATCCCACGACGGACGAGGTGATCGGCCGCTATCCAGTCGGACGTTGCAAAGGCAACCATGGGATGACCCTCGATCCGGAACATCATCGTGCGTTTCTTTCCTGCGAGGGAAATAACCTGATGACGGTTTTCGATCTGGAGAAGCACGAGCCGATCGCTTTTCTCACGATGGCGGATGACCCAGATGTGATCAAGTTCGATCCAGGTCTAGGCCGCATCTATGCAGCTTGTTACAGCGGAGCGATCTCGGTATTTCATCAAGATGATCCGCAGCACTACCGAAAGCTTGAAGATTTTAAGGTGCAACATGCTGTACACAGCCTTGCGGTGGATCCCGAGACTCACCGTGTCTACACGCCTGAGCAGGAGGAAAATGGGAAGCCCGTTGCCCGTATGGTCGTGTATGAGGCAGTGACCGCCGCTCACAATGCGAATTCTCATCGTTGAAGACGAACGAAAGATGGCAGGAGCCCTCAAGAAAGGTCTGGAGGCCGAGAACCATGTCGTGAGTCTGGCCTTCGACGGGCGAGAGGGTCTGGAACTGGCGTTGAGCGGCGAGTTCGATGTACTTGTGCTTGACCTGATGCCTCTACCGGAGGCGCTCAGGTTTCTATGGCATGCTGTTAACAAGTTACCTGAACGGAGTATTACGGAAAAGGTGGAGGAGGCGTCGGTACAGTGAACTACGGAGCGCTTTTTCAATCAGCATTGGTGGCGCTGCTTAGAAACAAACTGCGAAGCATTCTCACGGTCCTGGGCATCACCATTGGAATTGCCGCTGTGATTTGCGTCGTTGCCATCGGAAAAGCAGGTCAGGCTCGCGTGCAGCAGCAACTCAATAACCTAGGGGACAACTTTGTGTGGATCGAAGCGGGG
>Ga0123355_10003553_pt1 | contig 22408 bp, 29 predicted proteins | sample TergutEmb28metaG_3_FD_89872 | JGI IMG/M metagenome (GOLD analysis project Ga0123355, IMG submission 89872) | Embiratermes neotenicus P1 segment gut microbial communities from Petit-Saut dam, French Guiana - Emb289 P1 | ecosystem: Host-associated > Arthropoda: Insects > Digestive system > Gut ... | reverse complement strand
TGTATAGGGTTGGTTTTGATAGTAACAGCCTTTGACAAATGTATCTTCTTGTTCAGAAAAGGTATAATGGCTTTCCACAGTAGACTTAGCCTGCAGATACTCTATGGTTTTATTAATGTTGAAACTCTTGTCAGGAATGAATTTGCAAAAGGTTATTCGTTGCGCAACCATTGCTTGCCTCCGCCCTTGATTTCCACCATTCGTAATTAATACATTCAGCTTCCGCTGCCGCGTGTGCTGGGATATAGGTTCTGCCCATGCTTTCCATGAATGCCTCACGCATCTCGAGAGGTTGACTTTGGGTAAGTGAAATCTGTTCGGGGCAACTGCCTGTGATCAATACTTTATGTTCCATATAACCCTCCTTCGGAAATTATTATCCATGTCCGCATAATGTATTTCATGCTCAAACTGTGCTATCGCCGCCAAAATCGGATATATCTGTGCCGGCTTCGGTATCACAGGCCATTCGGATATTAGGCCAAGCATTCACACTCTTAACTTTGTCCACATAATATGTTGTACAAGTACATGAAGGGAGGTGAAACATGGCACCAGGTATTGATTTAACCAGCAATCTATATCATGATGATGAATGCAATAAGCATCATGATAAAGACAAAGATTGCGGCGAGAAACACAAGTTTCGTGTTGCCAATGCCACGCTCAAAATAGCGGTAGATGTCCACACTGATTTTGATTGCGACACTGATAATTAAACTATCAAGTTGCTTTAAATACCGTCCTGGGTTTTTCTCAGGGCGGTTTTCTATGCTGCGTGCGGTAGGTGCCTGGAGTATTGCTATTGATTTATATAGCCAATAATTTCTATTGCGACAACCATTTTTGCAAGGTCTATATCCTCAAGTTGGTCGCATAGAAGCGTATTCCCGTTTTCGTTTTTGAGTTCAACCGTATACAGGTCATTTTCTTCATCCCAAGACAACCTACAATCGTTTATGCAAAGGCTTTCAATCATGTCCGTGTCTAGGGTGTCGATGTCAAAATCCAGCAAATCCAAGCCGTAGCAGTTGCCACCTATGTCATAGGCAATATTCCCTTTGTATTCACCGTTTTGGAATATGACGCTAATTGTGTGCACGCCTCTATCGGTGTCACCTTTGGCTTCGTATGTTTTCATGGCTCAATCTCCTTTTTCTTGCTTGCAAATGTGAACCTCTCTGTGTTCAGGGATGAAGTAGGACAGAGGCGGCAACCCGACAAAGACATAATCGTCATCTGGCGTATACTGCTTACTTCGCCGGGGAAATACGCGGATTAAGCCGTTCATGTGTACAAACCCCCGATACAATATGCCTTGTGGTTTTTTTTCAACCAATGCCTCCATTTCTGTATAAGTGTGAACGGATGGTGGCAAGTCTTCACCAAAACCGTCCGGAGGCAAGAGAACTAATCGTCTATACCGGTTTAGGCTTATACCAAAATTCGTATTGACGTATATCTGCTCCAACACCTCGCGGATTGCGTGCTTGTGGTATACCCCATATCAAGCACGTATTCTTGGACTCTATATTCAATCACGATAAATTTGCCCCCTCTGTATATTTCTCCAACCTCGCCTTAACCGCCCCAAGTAAGGCCTCTTGTGTATCCGCTTTGCCTTGCAGAGCGGCAATAACATCCTCGTCCAAGGTGCCTTGGATGATCAAGTGGTGGATGATCACCACATCTTTTTGGCCTTGTCGGTGTAGCCGGGCGTTAGCTTGCTGATACAGTTCCAGGCTCCATGTCTGGCCAAACCACACAACGATGTGCCCCCCGGCTTGCAGGTTTAGGCCATGCCCGGCGCTGGCCGGGTGGGCAAGTAGCAGTGATATCCTGCCGGCGTTCCAATCCCTGATGTCTGCCGCGCCTTCAAGCTTTTTCGGTTTATATTTCTTACAATGGGCCATAATCCTGCTCAGGTCATGCTTATACGTATAAAACGCTAATACGGGCTGTCCGTTGGCTGTGTCCAATATTTCTTCCAAGGCTTCCAGCTTTATCTTGTGGGCTTCATGCGCCACTTTATCACTGTCGTATACAGCACCATTTGCGTACTGCAAGAGCTTGTTTGACAGTCCGGCGGCGTTAACGGCGGTAATTTCTGTATCCATCAGCGCCAGTACTTGCGCCTTTTCAAAATCATCATAAGCTTTCTTCATAGCCAACGGTAAGTGCAAGCCCACAATGTTATCTACCCGGGCCGGCAACCGCAAATGGTCTACGGCCTGCATAGACATGCAGATATCAGCAATTTTTTCATGGATACGGGATTCGCCGTCCGTTTGCAGCTTGTAATCGTACACCACGTGTCCATTGCGCTGACCGGGCTTAAAATACGTCTCGCGGTAGCGCCCTATGGTGGGGAAAAGCCTCTCACCTCGGTCAAGCAGATATACCTGAGACCAAAGGTCGATCAGGCCATTGGGTGCCGGAGTACCGGTTAGGCCCACTACGCGTTTCATTAGCGGGCGTACCTGTCGCAAAGTCTTGAACCGCTGGGCTTGGTGAGATTTAAAGCTGGATAGCTCATCGATCACCACCATGTCGAACGGCCAGGCGGCGTCGTAATAGCTAACCAGCCAGGGCACGTTTTCACGGTTGATGATATAAACATCCGCTTTGACCCTAAGCGCCTGTTTGCGCTGGGTCGCAGTACCTAGTATTCGGCTAATAGTCAAATGACGCAGATGTTCCCATTTGCCTATCTCATCTGTCCAGGTGGATTCTGCCACGCGTAAAGGCGCGATAACAAGCACTTTGCTAACCTCGAAATAGTCGTTCAGCAGCTGGTCTAGAGCGGTCAGGACAATGGCTGTTTTGCCCAGTCCCATGCCAAGAAACACGCCGCAATAGGGGTTATCTAGGATAAAATTCACGGTATGTTGCTGGTAATCATGCATGTCGGCGGCGGTTAGCATGAGATATCCTCCAAAAATTTTTTCAAGGTTTCGGCGCTGTCTATTACGGCCACGGTAAAACCAAGGTTTTTCAAAAGCCGGTGAGCGGCCAACTGGTGCGGTTTTGGTTTTTCACCCGGGGTTTTCAGTTCCACGAAATACACGCGCCCCCCGGGCATAAGGACCAAGCGGTCGGGCAGACCTGTCACGGACACAGGCCACACTTTTATGGCTAAGCCACCCAACTGTTTTACGCGGTCGCGTAGGTTTCGCTCTAAGGTTTTTTCAGTCATCGAGATCCGGTTCTTTCCCGGGTAAATGCCAATAGTGTTCGCCGGTATCCTCGCCGCGCCAATCAAAGCGGTGGTGCGTTGAAACATCTAACGCTTTACGTGCGTTTTTAACATCGATTCGACTGAAACCTTCACGTTTGTAAGCTTCACGCACATCTTTCACGTTGGTATAGCCGCCGTTCAAGCGTAAATATTGGTCCAACCATTGTTTACACCGGGCTGCTCTGTCTGACATGGTTTCTCCTCCCGACTACAAACACAGTTCCTTCACGTGTATATGACATATTACGATTAGGTGATTTAGGCGGTGTGTATATGCTCTCTTACCCCCTAATTAAATATTAATATATAATAATTGTTACTTTGTTACATTTAGTGTTTAGCCCAGGTTTTAAGCGGTAACATTGGGTGTAACAAGTCAGTAACAGTAGCCGGTTTATGTTTTTTTGTTACACGGGGCTTGTAACTGGTAACAGCTCTTGTTACGACTTTTAACCTGTTTGTTACATCCTTTCAAACCCGCGGCACACCCCATATATTGGGAATCTGGTAACTTTAGGGGCCTTCCCCCAGCCCTCTAACCTGGTAAGGATCTGGTTGATTGCGCGAGAATCGGCATGTTTTAAATCTGCCGGGCGGTTGCCGTAGCACTCGGCCCAGATTTCTTGCGGGCATACGCGCTCTTTGCGTATGCTGCCTGCGCTGCGCGTTGTGGGGGTTTTTAGCCATTCCCGGCGGTCATACAACTCCATTCCGTCCCAATTCTCCGGGAGCAGGGTATCGAGATATTCCCGTACCATGCCTTCTCTGTCGTCGGTTTCCATAGCTTCCCGCTGCTCCCTCTCCGCGTGGGCAAGGACGGCTTTATCGTCCAGGTAAAGCTTCTCCCCGGCGTTTAATAAGACCGTGGCTTCCGCCCACACTTGGTTGACTTCATCCTGTGATAGCCCCCACGGCTTTTTATCCGCACCGCCCGCCACGTTTATAGGCCAGAAGCGGCGATTCCCTGCCGTATCGCGTAGATACCCGCTTTCGGCGTTGGTTGTGCCCACGAACACGCACTGTCTCGGATGCGATGTTACATTACGGCCAAAGCTTGCACGGTACTTGTCGTCTTGTCGGGATATGAAGCCCCGCAGGGTTTCTACTTCGGCCTTTTTAAGCCCTGCTAGCTCTCCGATTTCTAGCACCCAAAACCCTTGCAGCTTCTCCGCTGCTGTTTTGTCTTGGGTGTCTGACAACTGTAGGGAATCACTGAACCAGGCCATGCCTAGCCGCGACACCAATGTACTTTTCCCTACACCCTGCGGCCCATTAAGCACAGGCATACAGTCGAATTTACAGCCGGGGTTTTTTACGCGGGCTATAGCTGCGCACAACCATTTGCGTGTTACTGCGCGTACATAGGCATTGTTTGGTGCACCCAGATAGTCAACCAGCAGAGTATCTACCCGCGGTATACCGTCCCAGCCAGGTAAGGCGGCAAGATAGTTCCTAATGGGGTGATATGACCTGTCGTCGGCTACTTTAGCGATAGCTACGATATGTTGCCGGGCCGTGAAGCTTGCATATTTCGTATCAATGTAGCTTACTAGCTGGGCGTCGTCTGCGTCTCGCCAGCTGGGGCCCGCGCTGTTCCAGGGTACGGGGCCTATAATCTCCTTGCTGCCGCTTAATTCGTTGAACACGATATTCGCAAGCATTGGGTCTTTTTGCAGAATTAGGATCAGGTTGGCCAAGGTTTTTTCTATGTTACCTTTGCGGTCAACACCCAATTCCTGGTGCCAAGATGTATCTTCGTCCAGCGCTACGTTATTGAAGTCTACACGCGCCCCACCCAGCCGTTCGGTTACTTTTAACCGGCGCACTTCGGACAGTTCTGCTGCAAAATCCAACATGGCGGTGTATGACGGCAGCTTATTTACCGGCGTGTTTTCTTTAATACCTTCATCTTTTAGGCCAAATTTATGCAGCCGTACCAAATCGAAAGCATTCATAAGTTTTCCGCTGGCTGGGTCTGAGCCGTGGTGGCTGTAAGCGAATTTGTCTTCGTAAGTAACAAGTCCCGCAGTTGTGGAGCCTTGCGTATATGTGTAGCGTCCGTCTGCGCAAAGCGCGTACTCATCAGTAAGAAAAGTTTCGATAGCAGTATGGATATCGTACACCCGGCAAAACGCGCCTATAAGCCCTGGCTTTTCTAACGGGTCTTCCTGCTTTTTAATTTCGTGGACAATAAGGTTGGTTGTTCGGGAACTCGTGGGCCAGTTGCTGACGTCTTTCCAGTCAAGGTAGCTGGCCAATATCTCATCTGCATTCAGGAACGGGCCGTCGTTGTGTTCAAAAACCCACTCGCCGTCCTTTGATGTGCTGGGCCAGTACATAAGTCTTTCCGGCTGGAAGGTGGTATCGTCGAAGGCGTCTATGCCTACGGTGCCGGCTATCTTACGTGTGATTGCTTGGTATTCGTCCCGGAATACCGGCCTATATAGCGGGATAACTAAGCGCCCCCGGAACTGATTAGGGCTGCTTTTATGCGTGGAATACATGACGCAGGCGCAACCGTACAACATTACCAGGTCGTCAAAAATATCTTTTGTGCCAAAGTCGATATCCAAGGTTAGCAGACAGCGATTTGTTATATTAGAAGCTTTGCGGCGGCCTCCCGAGACATATCCGCCTATAAAGCCGCCTATATCTTTGATTTCATCCTGTCGGGGCTTTGATGATGAAATATATTCCGCATAGGTTTCGGCCGTACGGTGGGTATCGGCAAGCTGTGCAACCAAACCTGACCACAGCAGTTCTTTGTTTTTCCATTGGGTTTCTTTTCGGCTGCGGCCAACCGCTATGTTTATTAGGCCGTCATGAGCAAACACTGTTTCCAATATACCCCCCCCCTCTTCCCTTTTTATTAATCTTTCTGGTAGTAGTCGCAAGCAAAAGCGCTTGCTGTGAGTTTAAGGCCGGGGGCCCAGGGCAACGGTCGTCCCATCAAAGTTTCGATTTTATTAATGGTTTCGGCTTGGCACTCTCCACCGATAGGTACCGGGGCGTCTATTACAATTTCGTCATGTATGTGCATAACTATTTCGTATCCACGGGCAGTTAACAATATCAAAGCTTCCGCTAAGCAATCCCGGGCTATAGCCTGCGTGATGTTCTCCACCAGTTTGCCGCCGTATGTCTCTGTCTGTTCCCATTTACGGGTTGTTTGGTTTACGCCCTTGTAGACGATTTGCTTGAAACCTTTATCGTTGACGCCCAGCGCAACATTTTGGTACACCAGCTTGCGCCCAGAAGGCAGCCGGATAAACAAAGCGTCGTTTCGGTAAGTGAAGGACATATTGTGGCGAAACCCAACAAGTGTTTGGTCTGTTATCGCCTTCTTGGCTGCAGCTTCAGCCTCCTTCCAAAGGCGCACTATGCAAGGGTTTGAGTTTCGCCAAGCGGTTACTAAGTCTGGTAGGTCGGTTTCTGACAATCCCATGTTTAGCGCGCCCATCTGTATTAGTGCGCCGGGGCCGCCTTGGTATCCAAGGGCTAGCTCCGCGACTTTACCTTTCTGCCGCATTTCTTTATCCACGGATTCAATGGCAATGTTGAACATTTGGGCAGCGGAGGCCTCATATATTTTGCCGTGGGTGTTGAACACATCTTGACGCCACTTCTCACCGGCTAACCAGGCTATAATCCGCGCTTCTATGGCAGAGAAGTCGGCTACTACGAACTTGCGCCCGACAGAAGGGATAAATGCTGTACGTACAAGCTGAGACAATACATCTGGCGTATTGCCATACAAGACGCCCAGCATCTCATAGTCCCCGGATAGCAGTGTTCGACGGGCTAAATCTAAGTCCGGCAGATAGTTGCGCGGTAGATTTTGTACTTGTACCAGCCTGCCGGCCCATCTGCCGGTACGGTTGGCGCCGTAGTATTGCAGCAGTCCTCTTATACGCCCATCTTGGCAAACTGCCGATTCCATGGCGACGTATTTTTTTGTAGAGGTTTTAGCCATTTGGACGCGCAGGCTTAGGGCCTTTTGTACGTCTGGGTTTTGTGTCGTGCTTATCATTTCCTGCACTGTGTCCTTATTTAGGCTGGTTACTGTTTCGCCTATTTGGGTTTCTATCCAGCGCTTGAGCTGCGATACTGAATTGGGGTTGTCTAGGTGTGTAATCTCTTTTGCCGCATCAGTCAGTTTTTTGGTGACGTATGAATCACAGGCCAGCGCACGGTTTACAAGCCGGGTATCGCACCTCACTCCCAAGTCGTTGATGTGTTGGTCGAGATTCCATAGGCGTTTTTCAAAGTCAGTGACCTCGTATATGATCAGCGCCTGGTCTAAGGCTCTTTCCACTTCTACGTCTTGGATGCAGTATGCCCTAAAAGCATCCCACTTTTCCGGTTTATGTTCCGGCAGGTTACGCGTACGGCCGTTGTTCGCTTTTGTGGGCTTGCACGGTTTGGAGAAGTAGTTTATTAGTATAGCCCCGGTTTGCTTTTGCATTTCCAGCTTAAGGGCTTTTGATGCCATGTCTAGAGAGCCGGGCAACCCTGCTTGCAAAGCGTAGGCCATTGTGCAGAACCATTGCTCGGGCGGAGTCTGTATACCGAAAGCGGTGGTTAGACACGTGCGTTCGAAATTGGCATTGTGGGCGATTTTAAACGTATGGGGGTCTGTAAGGGCTGTTTGCACACGCCCGGGGATATCGGCCCATATAAGACCCCCCTTACTTGCCTCGGGGCAGGATGAGAAATCTATTATCTCTACCGGCCCGCCACCAAAAGCATAGGCAAGAAGAAGTATCTTAAAATCGGGGGCTTGGACGTACCGATAAACCCCCGATTTTAATAAATCAACACTGCTGTAGGTTTCGATATCTATATGAAGGGCTGCCATAATTACATCCAGTCGTCTTCGTCTACTATAACGTTGGCGAAATCATCTTCGGCACGTGAACGTCCGCCTAGATATTCGCCATCCTTGAACTTCATAATATGGTTTAGGCCGCAGGCTATGCCTTTGTTGCCGTTGGTGTTGTAGGCGTAGAAGTTGATGCTTGCGATAACATAACAACCGCTGTAGACTTCGCTTGAATCAAGAATCGCTTGTCTGTTGCGGTCTACGATACCCGGCTGATTGGCACTGGAGGCGTTGATGAAATAGTGGCCTGCGTAATCTTCTTTGCCGCCATGGGTTTCGTCTGTGTCACCGTCGCGCAAGGGGATGTTTAGCTTACGGGGACGTTCGCCGCCAAACTTTTTGGAAAGCCCTACTTGGGCGGCCGCTTCGATAGCCCGTTTGATGGCAGCAATGGTCTTTGTGTCGGTTTTAGGGATCAGTAGGCAGCAGGAATATTTCTTTGTTTGCCCTTCTTCTATAGCATAGGGTTCCCACACATGGGCGTAGCTTAGGCGCACTGTGCCGGTGATTACTTTTGTGTCTACGTTTTGCGACATTTTGTTTTCTCCTTTTCGCATTTAGGCTATATTTTCAAAGTCTGCCGCGGCTGCGGCCGCACTGTTAAGCGCTGGGCGGCTGTCGGATTCCGGTACAAGAACCGGCTTGCCTTGGGGTTTTACAACATAGCGCCCAATATTTTCGTTGAATATCTCTTTACCCAACAGCTTTTCTAAATCGCCAATGCCTTTAAGTTTGACACTGCACACTTCTTCTTGAGTGTAGCCCTCCGTGGTTAGTGCGGTTAACACGGCTTGTTCTTCGGCTATTTTGCGGTTGCTACGACCTTCTACTACTTTCCAACCTGGGTACTCTGTACCGGCCAAGGCTTCGTTTAAAGCGTGTCCGGATATATCGCCAAACCAGTTTATGAGCTTCTCGCCTATTTTTAGGATATCGGCGATTTCTTCAACTGAGAGCGAATCTGCTGGAGCGAAGTCGTATCGGGCCAGTTTGATATTTTCTTCTGCACGGGCGCGGCAAACCGCTCTCGCCTTACAAAACCGGCAGTGGTCGCCTGGGCAGTATTTACCAGCCCCGTCATAAGCTAGTGATGCTTTTTCTTTTAGCTCCGTTTCGGCCCAATAGAGCAGCTCCGACGCGGGAAGCGACCAAGCTGAAATATTATCCCGCCTGGGTTGGTAGATGACCATACGCACGGTTTCGATAGCGTATAGATGGCCGTATTGACTTAATGCGCCTAGGGCATACAGCATCATCTGTGTGTTGTTTTCCGCTTCGACTTGTACACCCTGGCCATATTTAAGGTCTATGACGGTGAGTAGGCTGTCCGCAATGATTACCACATCCCCCGTACCGAACCCGTCTGGGATGTACTCGGTTAGGTCTAGCCGTTCTTCCAGCGCTATCACTGCATCTTTGCAGGTGGCCCTAGAGGCGAGATACTCCTCATGTACGTATTTACAAAACGCATCAATATGGCGCTCCATATCAGCATCGTAGTACGGACTGGTTTGGATTTCTGTAAGCTTTTTGTTAAGTTTGGCTTTGGTTATGCCAGCGTTGATGTACTTTCGGAAGTTATAGCTACTAACAGCCTCGGCCAGCGCGTGGGCTAATGTGCCTTCTTCCGCATAGGAGGAAGCGCTTTCTGGAAATCGCTCCTCCAGCCTGGCAGATGGTGGACACGCCATCCAGCGGGAAGCGCCGGACGGGGACAGTAACGCATGGCCACTCATTAGGCGGCCTCCAGTCGAGCCTTAAAGGCCTCACGTGCATTTTCCGGTATGGCTGTGATACTTGCAAAACCATACTCCTCAAGCAGAGGCTTTACTATAGCTTTGCCCTTGGCGCTGGCGGTTGCGCGTAGCTCCTCTAAGGATACGGAGGCCCCGGGCGGAGGTGCCTGGGCCTGCTCAGGTCTGGGGCCGTCGTTGTCTGTGTTTGTGGGCGGGGCCATATTGTTCGCGGGCATACCGGCAAGAACAGGTACCGCGGAAGCGGTTACCGTTTTGCTTAGCAGTGTGGCAAGCAATGTTTCCAGACGCGGGGTTACGTCAAACGTTACATTGATTTGAAAATTCATGGTTTTCCTCACTTTCATATTTGATATTTAGTCGCCATTAGGTTGAAAATATCACGTAGTTTTAAAACTTTTTCATGGACGCGTTTTGCCGATTTGTATTCTGCTTCTGCGGCTCTCAACTTGTGCTTTGCGGTTTTTTCGGTCTCTGACAATATTTTTTTTGAAATGACCGAACTGAATACCGCCGCTGCTTTTTGGGAGGTTTCTGCGATAGTTGCTGCCTTGGATACGCCCGCCTCTTTCGAGTATAAAAAGGCGCCGGTTATCTCCGGTTCATAGGACAGCCAATCGCGGATATCCGTTATTACCTGCTGGTTAATCCACGCCTCGTCAAACATGAGCCGCCATATTTTGCGGACGTTCGCCAATGGCAGTTCTTTAAAAACTTCGACATCGCGTAGGTGGCATACGTAAGATTTGTTTTTTATAGTAAGCACCACGGCCGACACTCCTTTTGTGTTGCGATTTGCTACCTTTCACAAAAGATAAAACCTGGGCCTTATCTTTTGTGAATCGTTTTTTCCACAGCTCACGCCTCCTTCGCTTTTGACCAAAATCCGCGCTTGCCCTAGTTTTCGGATTGTCCAACAAAAACATAACGTTCACATGGTTTGTCAAGACAACCAATAGTTTTTTCAACACCCTTTATTACGCAGCCACTACGGCGGTTAAACCTGCGGCGATGTACGCATATTTGGCAACAATCACCGCTTCCCTGTCGTACCCATTCATGTAGGGGGGCCACTTTTTGCGCTTGACCTCCCCCGCGCCCATACTGCGCCGCAATCCGCTTTGTTAGGCTCAAAGCGGATGAGCTTTCCATCTCCGCACACTGCATAGCAATTGTATCTTTTACATATGTGTAAAATCTCTTTGATTGAAAATGCCTCCAAATTAAGTGCATTTATTCCACTTAGCCGCATCGCTATTCCACCTTTCTACGATTCATGCCAAAACCGTGTAAAAACATCACTCGCATACTGACCTTTTGTAAGGAGAATAATCTCGTTAGGGGAGTAACTTTCCCTTAATTCGTCCAAACTCCTCAAGAAATTCTCTGTACCCATTTGGCAAGCCCCTGTGATAATTCGATACATAGCCACAGCTTCTTCAAGAGCGAATCGGTGGTCAAGGCCATATTGCCGGTATTGCTCAGCTCCGCGGTCTTTTGCTTGTTTAAATTGCAAATCTCGCATGGCTGCCTTTAAATCTTTCCCGTGAGCGTATTGCCTGTTTTGCTCAACAATTACACAATCTTCTAAAACAAGCTTTTTCTGCCGCACTCTTTTAAATATCTGCGCTTTGTAATACATGATTTCAGCATTAAATGCTTTTTGGTGTTTCACAAAGCACACTATCCCATCAGCGCAAAGGCATTTGTACGTTTTTTGCGATTTGTGACGCACAAATATTATCGTCGTTAGATTTGTACAATTTGCAAAGGCCCAGTTCCCGATAGAGGTCACGCTGTTCGGTATGACGACGCTGGTTAACTGGTTGCCGCGGAAGGCCCAGTTCCCGATAGAGGTCACGCTGTTCGGTATGACGACGCTGCCGTTCTTGATGTCTGTTGCGTTAATACTTATTAGTACGCCATTTTTTATTAACATTTTAAATCTTTCCTTCCCTGGTACACGATGGTTTTGTCACCTATTTGTAATACCCAGCAGGCCAAGCCCGAAGCACCCTTAGCGCCACTCCAATATCGATACGCAGCGACCGGTTTGCTCCGGTAGGGTTGACGTTGTAAACCGCCCCTCGCATTGGCACAGAATCGGCCAAGCAGCGCATAGCGCTGTACGATATGCCCAAGAATTCCGCGGCATCCTTCACCGTGTACAACTTTGTTGGTGCCCGTGATATGGATGAGCGCAATTTGTCTAGCAATGTTGATAGCACATCAACCGCTTTGTAATCTTTTTCCACAATGGCCTTAACAAGGCCGTCAACAAGCGTGGAATCTAAGCGGTCTGTTTGGTTAGCTGTCATGGCGCGTCTCCTTTCTCACGTGATGCAGTTTGACCTGCACATGCCGCATTGCGGCTATGTAGGGCCCGTAACGTGGGCCATCCGGCGGATTTGTGGTTGCCTTCCGCGTGGCTATATAGAAAAGGAAGGGGGGCTAAGTTGGTGATTAGCTTTTTATTTTCAAGCGGTTTCGCTCGGCGATTCTAGATTTAGAAACTTATAAACCTCCGCTACATATCGTGGAGATTTACTGCGTTGGCGTATTACGTTGCTTACATCCTGAATGATGATTCCTGTCGCATTTGCTATATCGTTTTGCCTTATCCCCATCTCTATCATGCGGCTTCGCATTCGCTTTTCCTCTTCACAAAAGCCCTTGTTGGTTACTGTCACGAATTGTCACCTCCTGTAAAAATCTACTTGACTGTTTACATATTATTAAGTACAATAATTTCCAAAGCATTTGCCCGTGGACTTGGGGCAGGTGCTTTGCTTAGTTATGAGCATACTTCCGATTTTAGAAATTGTCAAGTGTTTAATTTCTAAATTTAGAAATAATTTTGCACTTTGGCGTATTGCACAAAAAAACAACCTCATTTTTGGTGAGGTTGCACAAGGGGGGGGGAATTTAAGTTGGAGCACCTTTTTGATGTTTTATCTGTTATAGGAGCCGTTGGGGCTTTGTTTGGATTTTATGCAACATGGCAAACCTTCATGATCAAAAAGCGTGCAGAACGTGAACGCAGGCCAAAGTTGGACATTAATATCAACAAAATTGTATATGGTAGGTTCTTGCCTGATGTGGCAGAACACACTATAACCGCAACGCTAACAAATACGTCTAGTTGCCCTTTTATAATTAAGGGGCTGGTAATAAAAATTTACGGCAAAGAGTTGATTTCTAAAATCAGCAGTACATTGGCTGTCAATCCATATCAACCCAAAGAACACACTTTCTTAACGAGCGGTGATTCAAGTCTTATGATTAACGGAAACTGTAAAGCCGAGTTTGTTTTTTACACCGACAAAGATGTGGTTGTCAGTGCTTGGATAAGCGAGAATCGATTGAAGGATGCTTTTGGACTTCCGTCTGATTTTGCAAATATTGAAGGTGCTTAGCGTACTCTTCGTCTTCTTTCTGCATTCTCTCTATTTTCCTTAAATTAATTACAGTGATTATGTTGCACACAGTCATGGCGAATACAGATATGCTTGTCAAAATGTGCCAAAACATTAAACGGCCTCCTTCTTATAGATTTGGTTGGGGACATTGTAATTCTAGTTTCGGAAATAGTCAACAAAGGAGTGATTTTTTGTTTTTTGAAAGATTGGAAAAACTGTGTAGTGAACGCGAGACGGATATATCAAATGTTCTTAATGCGCTGGGGTTAAGCACGTCAAAAGGTACAGCGTGGCGAAACGGCTCTATCCCAAAAGGAGATGTGTTGCGAAAACTTGCCAACTATTTCGGAGTAACGACAGACTATTTGTTAGGCTTAATCGACAGCCCACTCCCACCAATGCTAAACGTGCCCCCAGTACTAAATGACGTATTGGTAGCTTTCAGCGAAAAAGGCGTCGACATCAACGATTTGACACAAGGGAAGATAGAAAAAATAGCAGAGTTTGCCAAGTTTGTTGATTCGCAGCCAGATTAATCGCGTAAGCGGGGACAATTCACATGACGAAGCTAGAGCATATCGAAAATCGTCTGCATAGTAACTCAATACATATGTACGAGTTCGCTATAGACGATTCAATCAAGGCCATGAGCCTTATTACAAAAGGGAAAAAGGCTATCGCTTTAAATAAGAATATTTTATGCGGCAAAGCAGATGAGGCGTCAGTATTGGCCGAAGAATTAGGGCACTTTGATACAGGCGCATTTTATGCAATCACGCCCTGCATCAACACGCCTATAGGCCGCAGTAATCGCATTAAATGCGAAGGAGTGGCTAAGGGGTGGGCGTACAGGGAGTATTGTGCGCCGGATGAGATTGAAATGGCGCACAGGCAAGAAGGTGTTTATGGCGATTATGCCATGGCTGAATACTGGCAAGTAACAGTTGACTTTTTGCAAAGAGCAATAGAATATCACCGGTCTTGTGGGGTTGTGTTTAGTTTTGACAACGATAATTATGATAGCGCGTAGCGCTGGAAAGGAATATTTTTTATGAGGAAATTTGGGGTTTGTTTTATGTTTGCAGTGATTATTGTTGTTCTCGGGGCTTGTGGCAATAGCATAGCAACAGAATCCAACGATTATGAAGTGGGTGCTCAGGTAGCCTATGAGCCAGAACAAAATGCACAACAAAGCCAAGCAACTGAAGAACCCGAAGAAATTGTAGCCGATGCAGTGCTTTCACATGAGATTGTGTACACAAACGCACGTACATGGGTTAATAGCATTGGTACAGTATGGGTGCAATCTATATTTGAAGTTAAAAATACTGGAAGTGTTCCGCTTTTTCTGGGCACAGGTGCCTATGACTTAGAGCGAACGGATGGTACGCTGGTTGCAAGCCGGTCCATGGTATCTGTATTCCCAAACGTAATCTTCCCTGGAGAAAGCGCATTCTACTACGAGGAAACGATGTTGGACGTTGAGCCAGGTATTGATTTGGTGATTCTCCCGCGCCCCGATGTGCGCGAAGCCCGGGTGGAGGGCACTAGGCTAACCATTACAGATTTTTCATTATCAGAGGGTTTGCACGGTCGAGGCATTAGGATGATGGGGAGAGTGGAAAACACAACAGATGAAGCGCAAAGTTTTGTATACGTTGCCGCTGCGCTGTTTGACGATACAGATAGCCCCATCGGGCTGATATTTACAATACTAATGGAAAACTTAGAACCTGGAGATAGAATTGGATTTGAACAGGGTTCGCTCTCACTGCCAGATGATATAACATTGGATAGTGTCGCAAGATATGAGGTGTTTGCGTATATAAGTGAGTTTCAGTTTTAATATGGGGCTTTCTGAAAAGAACGGGCAACCGGCGTATCAGCAGCAAAGCGCAAAATATCCCGCGCCACCGGTATACCCACAACACGCGCTGGCCGACAACGTAAAATCGGTCGTATGGTCACCGGAGGCGGGTGTCTGCTTCCCGTAATAATCACATTGTTAAGTATCTTAATTTTAATCGCGTTTATTTTGTAAATTACACCCTGTATAAGGCGGTATACACCAATGGACAATCCCGTACACGGAAAGAAATTTCGCGTATCGTGCGTAAACGATTTTCTTGGCGCGGTTCGCCGGAATGAGCCGATTGAGAATTTTATAACATACTATTATGTTGATACACACGCAGAAGCCGTTACGTTTATGAGGAAAATTTCAGATATTGGCGCGTATCAATCCGGTATGGGTGGCGGACGAAATATCAACTTTTATGTTAATGGCAAAATTGTAAGTATGCCGAACCCAAATATCGCAACTATAGACTATTGGGATGATGAAGAGCAAGAATGGTTTTCGTGCTAATCTGAAAGGTGACGCAAATGCCCAAATATACAAAACGCGCTGATGGTCGGTATTGCACCCACGTCGTGATTGGTAAAAAACAAGATGGCTCTGCCCAGCGCAAAACTGTATACGGTAAAACTATCCGCGAACTGGAAGAAAAGGCCGCTGAACTTCGACGGCAGGTTGGGGCCGGGACAGTTGCACAGGATGGCGGTATAACCACAGGAGAATGGGCGTGGATGTGGCTTAAAACCTATAAAACGAATGTAGAACACAATACCTTCTATATGTACGAAAACGCGATAAAGACACATATAATACCCGCAATTGGGCACATAAAGATAAAAAATATAAGGCCGTTTCATATGCAACATATTATTAATGGTATGAAAGAAAAGGGAAAAACAAAAATAACAATAATCACTGCCCAGACATTAAAACAAATATTTAAACGGGCCGTTGAAAACAGCCTGTTATATAAGAACCCCGCAGAGTTTATCGAAGTTCCAAAGAAAACAAGAGCAAAAAAGAGAGCGTTAAACGACAATGAAAAAGCCTGTGTCATATCTGCGGAATTAGATATTAAAATGCGGGCATTCCTCTATGTGTTGCTGTACGCCGGATTAAGACGTGGGGAGGCGTTGGCCCTCTCTTGGAGTGACATAGATTTTTCTGCCAAGACAATCACCGTTAGCCGGACTTGGATACATAATAAAAATAGGCCCGCAATAAAGCCCGTGCCAAAGTCAGAGGCCGGGAACAGAATCATACCAATGCCAGCGTTGTTGTGTGAGGCCCTAGACGTGCTTCTGGCGAACGCTAGTCAGGACTTGGTATTTGTGTCGGCAAAAGGTGAAATGATGTCTGAGGCGGCATACAGGCGATTCTGGGAGCAGATAGCAAAGCGGCTAAATACTGCACTGGGAGGCAATGATAAAATGTGGATTTTGCCGGCTGATATAACTCCTCATATTTTTCGGCATACCTATGCTACTATGCTGTTTTATGCCGGGGTGGATATGAAAACTGCGCAATACCTCTTAGGGCATTCAACATTGGCAATGACTATGGATATATATACGCACCTTGACAAAAGCAAAACGAATACCGCCATTGGGAAAATCGACACATACCTTGCGAGTAGTCAATGCGTAGTCACTACGGAGCGTGTAGTAGTCAATCCGTTTTGTGATACAAGGCCCAACCCGCATTAATTCTATCGTTTTTATATGCGGTTGCTTGGTTCGGGACCAAGAGGTCGCAGGTTCGAATCCTGTTTCCCCGATGAAAGGCCCTGTATTCTTATAGCAGTTTCGAGAACTATGAGGAATAATTTTCGCTGATTATGCGTTGATGCGTTCGCAGAATCAGCGAAAATTATTCCGGAATGTTATCGAAACTGCTCTAATGGATGCAGGGCTTTGTGTTTTCTAGCCGAAAGGCTATAGCCGATACCTTGGCAACTGTGACTTCATGATGATATATTAGTGCTAATGGCAAATCGCCCCATGTTGTGGCTATGAAACGAGCAGACGGGACTCATCTAAAGTAGGAGGAATGCTAAATGTCAATGTCAGAAATTATCCGCAAGCGGAAATCCATAAGAAAATTCGACCTCAACCCCCTTGACGCGGCCTCGCTTGAAAAAGTGCGCACCATAGCCGAAAGCGTAAAACCCCTTTATCCAATTAAATATTCAATCGAAATCGCAAATAAAACCAAAGGAATGTTCAACATAAAAGCGCCCCACTACTTGGTTTTTGGGAGCGAGGAAAAGGAGGGCGCATACGAAAACATAGGTTTCATAGGCCAGCAACTGGATTTGCTGTTACCTGAAGCCGGGATTGGCACATGCTGGCTGGGTGCGGCAAAGCCCGGCGAAAAAGAAGCCTCTGCCCTTCCTCATGTGATTTGCATTGCCTTTGGAAAACCTGCCGAGCCACTGTATCGGGAACATTCTGGTTTTAATCGCAAATCCCTATCCGCAATAAGCGAAGGCAATGATACAAGGCTGGAAGCCGCCCGCCTGGCACCAAGCGGTTTAAACGCACAAAACTGGTACTTCATAGCCGAAAATGGCAAAATTCACTGCTACCGAAAAAAGCCAAACCCCTTACTTGGGTTTATGCTAAACAAACTGGGGCGCATAGACATAGGCATTGCCATATGCCATATAGCGGAAGAAAGCGAGAATTTTAGCTTTTCCAAAGAGGCCAACCCGCCCGAACGGAAAGGGTATATTTATATAGGGACAGCAGTGTAGCGGAGACAGGCCTTGCCCGCTGAAGCATATGCCAGTTTTATGCCTGCCTGCTTACAACGGCGCAGCGTTGATATTGTGTAGGAGGAAATGGTTTTGTCTGTTCGCAGTAATGTGCCGTCTAAGTCGGTTACAATCATTTTAATAGGTGTTTTCATGGGACCCGCCTTTCACATTTGGTATAACGGTATCATATCACATTGTGATTTGATAAACGCAAATCGTATTTCATATACAAAAGGATGAATTTCACATGTACTATCAATTTCTAGCAAAGCAAATGGGCATAAGCCCTGCCGTTGCCGACTATATTAAAGCAGCGGAAACAGAACTTACACAGCCTTATACACAGGCAAGGGAACTTGCAGCAATAAACCAGCTAAAAGTCCTTCACGCCATGCAGGAGTGCCGCTTAAGCGATGCCCATTTTGCCGATTCTACCGGGTATGGGTATCACGATATTGGCCGCCAGGCGTTGGAGGATATTTTTTCGGCCATATTTAAGGCAGAAGCCGCCTTGGTAAGGCCCCAGCTTATATCCGGAACCCATGCATTGGCCGCGGCGCTGTTTGGTAACTTGCGCCCGGGGGATGTACTACTGTCGCCGGTAGGCCGGCCATATGACACGCTGGAAAGTGTTATTGGGATACGTCCAACATCCGGCTCGTTGGCGGAATATGGTGTGGAATACCGGCAGGTTGACCTAACCCCAGAGGGCGAGTTTAGTTTTGATGATATCGACAAAGGCTTGAGGCTGGGCAAACCCGTAAAAATGGTAACAATACAGCGCAGTAAAGGCTACGCATGGCGGCCTTCGTTTACAATTAGTGAAATAGAACGGTTAATCACGTTTATTAGGACAATCAGCCCGCATACAATTATATTAGTAGACAATTGCTACGGCGAATTCGTAGAGGAACGGGAGCCAATAGAGGCCGGCGCGGATATTGCCGCCGGTTCCCTAATAAAAAACCCCGGAGGAGGCATTGCTCCGGGGGGCGGATATGTAGTAGGCGGGGCAAGGTACGTAGAAGCGGCAGCCGAACGGTTAACGGCGCCGGGCCTGGGCAGTGCCGTAGGGCCCACTTTAGGCATGACCCGGAACCTGCTGCTTGGGCTGTTTCTGGCCCCCGAAACCGTAAGTGCCTGCGTAACCGGCGCAATACTGGCAGCGGCAGTGTTCCGGCAGCTGGGCTACGAGGTTAACCCTTGCCCTATGGCATTGCGCACAGATATCGTTCAGGCAATAAAACTAGGCGACGCAAAAAAAGTGTTGGCATACTGCAAAGGCATACAGCAAGCCGCGCCGGTGGATAGCTACGTTGCGCCCGAGCCTGCACCAATGCCCGGCTATGCCGACGGGGTTGTAATGGCTGGCGGAACCTTCGTGCAGGGTTCATCAATAGAGTTAAGCGCCGACGCGCCGCTAAGGGAGCCATATATAGTCTATCATCAAGGGGGGCTGACAACGCCCCACGCCAAAGCCGGGGTGGCTTTCGCATTAGACGCGCTTTATCGGGAGGGACTGGTGAGGATATAAAAACTTTAATTAATAAAGGGAATGCACATCGCGCATTCCCTTACAGGGCTTACTATTACATACTAACAGGCCTGATTATTTTGGCCTGGGTTCTTATATGGCGGTTTATGATAATGGCGGAAGCCGCCGGGACACAAGCCTGGCAATATATGTCGGGCAATAATGGCGCCCCGGGTGATTATGATATGCAGGCAGGTACATCAGAGGGTACAACCCCCTTCACCGATTCCGGTCTTCTATGGCTGGTAAATCAAGACAACCCACTATCGTCTGGCTTTACACCGCAAAACCTGGTCACTTATCGGGGCATTCGCTTGCACCCGTTGGCCTATACTGCCTACATCCAAATGTTTGCCGCTATGCAGGCCGATGGGGGTACCCATGGTTTGCAGCTAATAAGCGCGTACCGCCCATATGAGTATCAGCGCAGCCTGTTTGACAGAAAAACCGCTGATTTGGTATCACAGGGCTATGATGCCACAACAGCGGATGAATTGGCCTCGAAGTCCTTACAGCGCCCCGGCGCAAGCGAGCACCAGACGGGCCTGGCGCTGGACGTATCCGTCTCCGGCCGCCTGACCCAAGACTTTGCCGCAACTGGGGCCGGCCAGTGGTTGGCTGCAAACAGCCACCGCTTCGGCTTCATTATAAGATACCCCCAACATAAAACCGAAATAACACAGATAATATACGAGCCCTGGCATTTGCGATATGTAGGAATCCCTCATGCGCAAATTATATGGGAAAACGGTATAACCTTGGACGAATATGCCGAATTTATACTATCCGGCCCCTATATCCAGTGGCAAAAAACAGATGAACCCCCCCTATATTACCTGGTTACTCATGGCCGGGTTTGGCCGGACCCACCGTTACCGGGCCAAATATGCATTTCCTCAACCCGCTATAATGGCGGGGCAGGGTACATAATAACATCCCTTAGAACCGCTGTTATATCCTAAGCAAAACTGCTATCACAATCATTAATACAATTAATGCCCAATAACCTAATGTAAACAGTTTGGTTTCACTTGCGGCAGCTTCCTTTTCTCTTGGGTTGTTAAGGATTATCTTTCTCATGCACAAAACTGAAACAGGTATCGTAACTAAAATTGCTATCCCGTAAATTAACGCAAAAGTCTGCACATTATCCCAATATACGGCATAATCATTTATATAGAAACCCGGGTTTAGCAGGATGTTCAAGGAGTTAAATGCAATATGGCCTAATATGGGGGCCCAAATAGAACGTGTATAGTAAAGCATAACCGCCCATATTACCCCAATTGCTGTTGTAGACGATATCTGAACTATGCCGGTATGAACTATCCCAAAAAGCAAGCCGGATATTAACGCGACCTTCCATATAGAAACGCCTCGCTTTTGATATTCCACATAAATTGGCCCACGAAACCATAACTCTTCAAATGTTGCAGATAGGAATCCAAAGGCAATAAGATATATAAATAATGAACCAATGCCCGGCATATCAGTAGGCACCGCTGCAACATCATTAAAAAGTGTATTAAAATGCCCTATGTTAACAAATAATACAATGAAATTAACAGCTAAAGTTGCCCCTACAACATAAAGCCCATTTTTAACCCCTAATGGTGATGCCGGTAAAATAGTAGATGGGCGTTGTCGGGTAATTAGAAGATAAACCAAAAGAGGAAGAATGTTAAAAAATCCTGAAATAACCACAGCACCTGCCGTTGATGAAGTCAGGCCAATAACATCAAGTAATGGATGTAACACATATGGAACTACTAAGAAAAAATAAAGCATAAAAAGGAAAAGTGTAATATGCGCTTTGACAGTCACTTGTTTTGGCGCGGTTGGGTTTACTTGGTTCATGATGTATCATCTCCCTGTAATTTTATTGATGCCACATGCCGACCCTAAGTCTACCCGATAATATTTCCCGATGCAATCAAATAGCAGGTAGTTTATTAAATAATGCCCTTGAAGCAGTAGCAAAGGTTGATGAGAAAGCAATAAAATTAGATATTGAATACAGCAAGGAAAGCCTTTTTATTCGAGTGGAAAATACCTTTGACGGCGAAATAAAATGTGAAAAGGGTAAGAACGATGCTATGAAAGTAATTGCCTCACGCAAAGACGGTGATAACCACGGATACGGGCTGAAGAATATCCGAAAGTCTGTGGAGAAATATAACGGCCATGTAGGTATTAGCTATAAGGGTAATATTTTTTCGGTTGGGGTTTTGCTTTATATGGATGGGGACATAACGGTGAATCTTCTTTTTGGTAGGCCAGGTTCCCTTATGTAGTTCATTGACTATATATGGTACAATTGCATTGTACGCTTTATTTAGGGGAGATTACACTTGCAAACAGAAAAAATCGCATTAAAAAAACAGCATAAAGACACCATGTTCAGGGGGCATTTCAAAATACCGGAAAACTTCTTGCAGTTACTAAAACACTGCAGCAAGGGCGATAACATGCTTACAACCAACGATATATCCCCCTTCGACTTGGAATCGGCAGTGGCAATACGCATCCGCCGCAACGATGTCTCGTTCATAACGAAGGACAACAGGCTGATAATCCTGATAGAGCATCAATCCACAATAAACCCGAACATAGCGTTTAGGCTGTTTTTATATTATATCGAACTGTTGCAGTTATGGATAAAGACGAACGACATAAACCTATACGGCGAAAATAAAATATGTGACCTCCCTATGCCGGAATTTTACGTGGTTTACAACGGCGCAAAGCCCCTGATGGACGAGAACTCCACCTTCAGCATGGAATGCGCAGCTTTAGAAATCAACGCAACAGTTAACATTGTGGATATCCACTTCGAAAACCTAAAAGACACCCAGCCGGACAACGCACTTGCCGGATATGCGTTCTTCTATAAAATATATGATGAGTGCATACAATCGGGCCTGCCCCGGGAAGAATCATTTAACAAGGCCCGAAGCGAATGTAT
>Ga0123355_10003552_pt1 | contig 22411 bp, 16 predicted proteins | sample TergutEmb28metaG_3_FD_89872 | JGI IMG/M metagenome (GOLD analysis project Ga0123355, IMG submission 89872) | Embiratermes neotenicus P1 segment gut microbial communities from Petit-Saut dam, French Guiana - Emb289 P1 | ecosystem: Host-associated > Arthropoda: Insects > Digestive system > Gut ... | reverse complement strand
TTTTATCATAGCCCTTCATCTTCCAGTTCACAGAGGTTTTAATTTGGTTACCCAACATGACCTGGAAAAAAAAATCACTTGGGGGTGAGTTATATTAGAGATTGCACAGCCATTCAGTGTGTTTCTAATATGTTCATTTTTTCAACAAAGAAATCTGTCTTGGAAAAGTCACAGCATCTAACATAGGTTGTTAATGACAGTGTTACTGGGGATGTATGATAAAGCAGTGTCCATAAAATTCAGAGAAGCAAAGAATTTTTAAAATTTAAAATATCCTGGATAATGGCACTTAACCATTTTCATTAACTGGTAATTTCTTGAGAAGCTGTGTATTGGCAACTGAGCATGTGTCTTTGATCGTTCAGCTTCAAGACAAAGTACCGGCTGAAGATTCACAGTGACACGCATCGGGAGACCCCCTACCAGTGTCCTGTGTGCCCTCTGCAGCTGTCCACAAGGCGCACGTTGCGCATGCATCTTGTTGTGCATCGAGATACCAAAGCCTACCAATGTGCAACTTGTGGCAAAGCGTTTCGTCGTGCAAAGGACTTGAAAGTGAGTGAAACTTAAAAAAAAATGACCAACTGTGTGTGATGTCTTGCCCATTGCTACCTGCTTTGTGACCATATATGTTACTGATACTAGAGCCCACAGTGTTGCAGGCAATCGCTGTGTCATGCCTTGTGTTCGTCCTGATCCAGGAGAGGAACCACTGGTTGTAAATTTTGGTTTAGTCTTGTCTAATGTGGATGATAAATTGTACACATGATGAGATGTAGCTTCGTACAGTTAATGCGATTTTGTGTTTAATCTAGCATGTTCTGAAGGGATGTATACATTTGATAACAAACATGCTTACTACATCACCCATCCACTGCCACATTACACATCCACTTTAGAGTAGAAACACTACTGACTTTGGCTTGCAGGTGTTTTAGTATAGGTTTCAATTTGTAATCTTTTGGAAATGCAGATGGCTTCACAATACCTTTTATTATGAATAAAATAAAGAAATGCCCACTAAAGTAAAGAGAGTCCCTATTTCAAGACTCTACCAGTGTCTCAGGTTGTACCATCAAAGAGTGAGAGGACTGGTGAATGATGAATTGGGAGGGATTTGTAAGGAAGTTGTCATGGCTTAACCTTTTGACGCCTAATGTCGACTATAGTGGTCGGACCGCACCGCTAACCTCTAAACATTGCATTTCATATATTTATTCAACAAATACAGATACTGAATATTTTAAACATGGTATATACTCTCTATTTTTTCATCTTCAAAATGCATTTTGTTTCATAAATCTAACTTATTTGGTTCCTGTACAATTCACATTTTATATACAGGGTGTGCTAAAATTAAAAAAATAATTCCGGCGCCAAAAGGTTAATCAAGGTACATTCACAGAAATTGACTGGCAGGACTGAGGAAAACTGCAAAAATCTGTGTCAGAATAGTTGTTGTAGTCTACAAATGTAACACTAGACCAACCTGCTCAACCAAAGATACAAGTGCTTCCAATATTTTAATCCTGAAAAATAACTCTGTTTATCGGGTTTAGAGTGAAGTCCTTATAATTTAATAGTGTAAATATTAGTAACTTTGTACTTCGTCTTTTCTTGTCACTTCAGTGTTTGACTATAGATCTTTGTTGTAATGTGATTGTGTTGTTCCTTGTTCACTGATAATAGATTGTGTTTACTGATATGAAATTGAATCTAGTATCGGAATCTTTATACGGGAAGATGTTCTGACATGTGTGTTTTAAATGATTCCATTTACATACAGAAGGAAGCAGTAATTAATAAGGAAAGTAAGTACACAACTCAGTGATGTGATCACATGCACAATGCCCACTTTGTAGACTTCTTATGTATAGGATATCACACACAACCTCTTTACATCTGGCCAGAACATTCAAATATTCAGCATATACAAAAATTGTAGATTTAGTATGTTTACTGTGTTTGGAAATTATATTCTTCCAACAGAAAAAAATCTTAACAGAAACTTAGACTGTTTGTTGATTATGACCTGGAAAACTTTGGTACCAGTGGTTAGACATCTGTACCAACTTTCATGTTCAGATTTAACAACAGATGGAGGACACGTATGGATTATGAGGTTGCAATCCTGGCTAAATTAAGGTATGTGAAGAAACAAGGATTCTTTTGAAACCCTATGACATGTGCAAGCACTCATCAGTTTACTGTTCCCCCCCCCCCATTTTATGTTATTTGTAAGTTTTTTTTAACATGTGGATACTGAAATCAGAGTGTGTTGCTAGTTTTAAGTTCAATTCCTTGTATAACCATTGTATAAAGTAATCATTGCCATTATTGTTCTCTGTTTCAAGTATGGGTTAATTTACTGTATTAGTGAACTGCAGATTCAAATGTAATTTTCGTATTTTTCAGAATCACCACAATCTTCATACAGGGCGGCGACCTTACACATGCACATTCTGTCCCCGCACATTTGCCAATGGTTCCAACTGCCGTTCACATAAACGTCGCATGCATCCTGAAGAACTGCGCTTATATGAGGCATCTCTTGCTGCTGCAGAAAACAATGATTCTCAAGCACCGTCAGAAGCAACCCCAACAACTGTAGCAGCTGGCTCAAATTCAAATCCAGAACAGCAACCAGCTGATCAGTCTAACATCAGTATGAACTCATCGTTACAGAACTCAATGACCCCTGTTCCAAAAACTGAAATCTTGGTCCCCATTTCAGAATTCCAGAGGCGGTCATCATCTGAATCACACATGTATGGTAGCCCAACACTAAAAAATTTGCACAGTCCTAATGTGTCGAGACCCTCTGCAAATCCCACAACATCCATGCCATCATCCAGTATAGACTTTTCAGGAAGTGTGTCATCAGACCCAGATATGGCAAGGGTAGTGATGGGACATTTAGCTTCTAGTTCGGGTGCCAGTATGTTGAGGAACGCATCTATGTTGCCATCCCTCGTACCTATCTCAACAGCAACCTCGATGATAAGAGATGCAGAAACAATCAGCTGCAACAATATAAGGCCATCTCAGCATTCACGTAGTAGTTCACATGGTTTACAGGTGTCAACAGGTGATGATGGTGCTTGTGATCGCAGTCAAACTGCCATGAGCATGAATGGTTCCCGGCGCATGAACAGTTCAGCTGCTGATTCAATTCTCAGTGCCAGCCACATCCAGTCACTTGCGCCACTCAATCTGAACATTGCTGAAATACACTCAAATCGGCAGCAGCAGCAGCAACAGCAGCAGCAGCACTCTATGAACAGTTCCTCGAACTTGTCTGGAATGGACGAATCAGATCTGATGTCCCGAGGGAGGAGGGTCATGGATGGATTCACAAGTTCAACTGCACAAAGGCCTCACCTCTCAGCTTTGAATTCAAATGTGCATCAAGTACACAGGCAACAGCACCATCACAGTTTGGCAGCATTGAGCCGTAGTAGTGATTCTGAGAGGGACATGCTCGATTTGGATCGAGCCACCCAAAGAGATCTTTCAAGTCTCAGTCAGATGCATCACCACAATCAGCAGCAGCAACATAGTGCCATGTTGCATGATTTCCCAACTTCGTTAAACCACCTGTACCAGCACCAAGGTACATCCATGTCTTCAGCTGTAGCAGCAGCGATAGCACACTCTAGTACAGTAGGTGTGCCGGCGTTTCCAGGGAATCCGTATGTTCACCATAACATGGGCTATAGCAGAGGCAATGGAAACATGTGATATGTCCAACTGACCAGGCATTGAAGCTGTTACTAGAACTATTGGCTCTGGGTGTGACTGTGCACTTTAGAAAGAGTTCAGTTTTGTGAAGCTAAACATTTTAAACATCAAGATATAAGGTGGCCTTTGTTTTAAAACTAAATAAATTATGTGTATCAGGAATGTAAAGCAGCATGAGTGGCCTTAGTGAAAGAAGTATGAATGTCTTGTTACATATGTATGTTAGGTAGGATGGCAGCTGCTCCACAGAGTTTCCTTCATGTATAAAATCTTTGAGTCAGTATTGTGTCATTTAGTGACTGTAAACAAACAAGAGTTTCATGAACTGATGATGCAGAATGGAGAGAAATAGGTTGTTGAAAATATTGAAGCTTTTTTAGTGCATTTTTTTCTTTTTGTTTTGTACTATAAACTTTTAAGGGGGAAAATTTCTTTTTCCCATAGCATAAAGAAGAGGAGAGCTGAGTTAGACTGCCATGTAAGTGATATTTATGGAAATATGAAGTAAGTGACTACTTGGATGTTATAATTCATAGTGATACAAACTGTGAAAACATATTGCGATAATGTTATGTTTCATTTATTTTACTCTACAGGACCACACTTTGTAGTGAAAAGTGACATATGGTGAATATTTATTTATTTGACCATGATTTTGTTCAGTGCAAGATATGTTGTATCATTTCCCACATACCGTTCATGAGTCCGTACTGAATCTCGTACATTTAAGTGGGCTTATTTTAGCTGCCTGTTCCTGTAAATTTACTGTCTGTACAATTCCTTACTATAAATGTCTGTCGCAACTGAAATATGGAAACTGGAAAAAATTTTGTCATTTATTGTGGTCTTGACAGTTAAGTGTTTCCTGAAGCAGGTTAACCCTTTTACTGTTGCAGTCTGACAGAACAACTAAGTGCACTGTGTTACAGCAGAAATTAATTAACCCTCATATTGCATAATGACGACAAACACAGCCTGCTTCATTGACTGTGTTTTCTAACATCTTATCTGCAATGATATCTTGCCTTGGTAATTGGCATTGTGTTTTGCATTGATTTCTGCCGCAAAACAGATACACGGCAGTAAAAATGGATGTATTCTGACAGCTGTATATCGTGATTCACTCCCTGCTAATTATCACTGCCATAATGCAAGCTGGGTCAATTCCAGCTTGAAGCATTGAGGCTCAGGTATCAAAGGCTGTAGAAGTCCTATGTAGGGGAGGATTCATAGTAAAGTACGTGTGATACTGTGTCACCTGTACTTTCATACCAAATAAATCGAAAGATTCTATGTCGTGAATATGTTGGTGAATGAAATAGTCACTGCACACTTCATGCTGCAAAAATGTAAAATCACAACTGAGGGGCTAAGGATCCATAGGTCCATGCATTTTACACTAATAATGTTGGTCACATTGCAGATGTTGGGAGAGAACTTACTGCTTTGCCAGAACTATTGCAAAGTTACCAAACAGCACAAAATAATCATGGGTACCTTTTGTCACTGATGTCACCCTCAGTTTATAAAAGAACTAAGGGTAAGTAAGTTTTCATGAGTTAGGTATTGCTTTGGGTGATCATATCATGAAGAATGAGATTGGTGGGGAATGCAGCACATATGCATGCATACATGCTTTGGTGGGGAAACTTGAGGGGAAGAACTACATGGAAGACCAAGATGTAGATGAGAGGTTAATATTAAAATGGAACTTAAAGGAATGGATTGATCTGATGCAGACAGAATTCTGTGAAGATGGTACTGAACCTAGGGCTCCGTAAAATGTGGGGAGTATTTTGACGAGCTGAGGAACTGGTAGTTTCTTAAAAAGGACTGTCTCATTAACAGTTGGTAACATACTGATGATGTCAGCAACAGTCTCCTATGATTTATTCCATCATTGTTGTCCTTGGAAACTGAAAGTGAAGACAGTGCAGTTTTTAACTTTTCATTACTAAAATCAACTTCTACTGTGACACTACACCTGCAAATGTAAATGTCATTGGAAAATGTCCATGTTGCACTTGTCAATTCAAGGAGTCGTTGACAGGCATATTACCATCTTGTGTTGTTTGTAAAGCACAACCTTCATACTGCTTAAATAACAGATAATAACTGGGATGCAGCGTATAAAAATTGTAACTGCTCTCTCTCAGCCGCTTGTTCATTTAACATGTTAACTATCTGTCAGGACCCATGTTGTAATTCTGCTGGGAACAAATGAACACAGTTCTCAGATTCTTCCACCTCTGCATGGGGTCTGCAATTGCAACACTGTAAAAACTTAACCAAACATGGGACATTATCAAGTATACCTTTTTAATGCAGGTTTTGAAGTTCTTACGGTGGTGTTGATGAAGATTCATGTTTTCTGGGATATGAAACTTCCACCTTTGGGGATTAAGCAGTCCAATCAGACTGCTTCATTCCCTTCATTTGGCTTCTGATATGTTGAGTTCTCTTTTAAGTATGTCAATATGTACAGTTACAGTAAAAGCTCAATAATTTTAAGTCAGAGAATACAAGGTATAGAGCGTTCGGAATCTGATGGCACACGGTGACGCACGGGAGGGGAAGCGAAGGGGAAAGATGCGAATGGAGTGGGTAGCCGGCAGCCTTCCACTGTATGTCGGAACACGGTCTATACAATTGCTGTCTGCTGATCCGCACTCCTCGGCTGCCAGCAGTCGACTGAACTGACACCCCTGCCGATTTAAATGGACTCGTCCGTTTCAGTGAAAGACCAAATCTGGTTTCTGCGCGTGTGCCATCACGTTTCGAACATGCTATACCACATAGTTTGGAAGCATGTAACATTCTACAGCTTTAAACACAGCTTATGACATTAATTTGAAGACACCAACCAAACAGGTAACAGGTAAGTGTACATTGTAAAATGTGATAATTCAGAGTCATGTAATTCAAATTCTGATTTTTTGGTTCTGAGCATTGCAAATTAACTGGGTTTTACTGTGCCTCTGTTGCCAGAAACTAGTTTTTCAACTCTAGTCTACCTTTTATTAATTATAGTTGTAGACCTCTTGCAAAAAGAACAAAGAAATCATGGAAGTTCTCCAGGGTTTTGAGTTTTCACGTTGAGAATTATCAAACTATATTAGACGACTGAACCAACTTAGATGACATAGCAAACACATGGTTATGTGACTGGGAAGAAAAAAGTAAATGTTTATGCAAGATAAGTTCCAGATTTCCACTATAAAGTTTGTAGCAACTTACTAATCACTGGGGGGGGGGATGCATTGGTACAACATATATGTGTGGCAGGTATCTGGTTTGAGTTTCAATTACAGGACTTGTTTTTTTCTGGTTGAGGTTTATAATGGTTGTCTGTAGTCTTACCACAGAACAGATGGGTGTGACTGTTCCAAAGTTTTGTTCAGTTACTGGGTCTTCTGTGTGTCTGGATGAATTGTGGGTGAGTACCTACATGTAGGCCACAGCAGTCTTCCATGTATTTGTCAGATTCTCTATTGTTGATCAACTTGCTGTTCCACAGGTGACCTGTGCTGTTGGAAAGATCTTTCTAAACCACACATTTTGGTGTGCTGGTTAGCATTTCTTTTGGCCTGGAGACTGGCTGTTCTAACTGGAATTTGTCATGATTTGCTCAAATACTCTGGACAAATTCTACCAGACTCCTTCCTTGACTTCATTAGTCATCTCCATGTTACAGGATATTTGAGTATCTTGATACTTATTGTGCTCAATGTGTTCAATGTTTTTGTAGAGTCCAAAGAATCATCATACACATGTGAAAAGAGCATGCTGTCTGACCATTTGATGGCCATGACCTTCCCCCCCCCGCCACATTCTTCTGATTTCAATGTACATAATCATTCTATCACTCAACTCTGTATAACCTATTCAATAAACAAGCATCACATAACCAAGCAATCAGTACAAGTTAGAATATGTCTATACTTTTCTGTATGATGTAATAAATATTGTCAGTACAAAATTAGTAACATAATTCTTTTCCTGGTGATGGGTGTGAAATATTTCAGTGGTTTATATGATGTTCGGTATGGAGCCAGATAAATGTTTCTGCAGTCCTATATGAAGAATTTTATTATATATTAAAGTTACAAATATGGCCATGCAGTAAAAATTTATACTTGCAAAACTATGCATAATTTTAATTAGGCCTACATAAGACTACATGGCTCTGCTAAAACTTCAGGATTTTCACAAATAAATTTTGTATTTTTCATCCCTCTCCCTGTCCTTGACACGTCCTTCCTACTGAACACAAGCCTTAGGATGGCTTATGATTTGTTTGGCTTTCTGCTGAAGCCTTAATTTTCTTCACCCTCCGCTTCTATACTTCCATGGGCAGAGATGTAGGGATTGCTTTTCCTGGCTTGGGATAATTTTCAGCACTCTTCTTAGTCAGCAGATCTCTGCCAGCCTTCGTGGAATTTCCTGTGATTTAAATGTAAGCATATGGTTATAGTAGTTTGTGAGAGTGATTTAGTGTTATTATGGTATTATTTCTTTTGAATATTGGGTTATTCTGTGCTTAATCATTCAATATATGGTGTGTCATTATCTTTGATTTTCATGGTATTCTACAATTGTAATTTAATGAGTCATGGATCACCAATAAATGTGTACCATGAGATACAAGTTTAGTGTAGTCTCAAATACTGCATTTCATAAAAATATGTTCATCTTGTTTGGAGATATGTCACACAGAATGATGGGCATAAGAATATCATGACATGGCCATTTTGTGCACCAAGCACAAAGCATTTGTATAAGTATGCATCACGAAAATGAACAATAAGTCTTTTCACATACCGACAGAATTTTTGCGGTTCAGTTGTGGGTTGGATGTTCTGTAGTGATGTGCTTCGAGTGCAGATCGTAAGAGGTCCCTTGAGGCACTTCTTTGAGGCTTCAATTCAAAGGCTGAGCTCCTTCTGAGGCTGATGTCATGAAGTGAGGTCAGTGACCCATGGTGGTTCATCTCGACAATAAAACTTAGCCTGTCTATACTGGGTGCAGCAGTGTCACCAGCCTCACTGTTCAGGTGGTGTCCTTCACCAGGTTCTGCAATACATTGATTTGTTTAATGATGCTTTATCAGTTGCATAGGTAGGGAACACAAGATCAGATAAGTAACTGAATTTTGTGTATGGTCAGCAATGACAGCACAGGTTAATTGGTAAGTATTAGATCATATTGCTGTTTGTTTCAGCTGTTTTCTGTCAGTCATTGAGGTTATATTTTTAGGATGTCACAAGATGTTTATGAATTATGTATATACTGCTCCAAAAGAAGCTTAAATTTATGGAATACTAATGGTAACACAAAATGTTTGTTGGAACAAGTGTAATTTGTATCAGAAGAATGTGCCTTCTTACACATCACTTGTAAATGATTTTTGGACAAAAATGAAATGTTATTGAGCCATCCATTTACATCTGATTTAGCTCTGTGATGCTTTCATATTCCCCCCCAAAAAAATCCCTTTGAAAGGTGTTGATTTCTTACCTGAAAGCATTCAAAGCAAAGTGACAATATTTCCATGCAGAGTAGATAATTTATGTAATGTTACTTTTTTACATTAGGCCTGTCTTATGTAGTGTTGAATGTTTGGTTGATCTGTAAGTGATAAATCAGATGGGGTGAGGAAGAAAGCAATTATGGCTTGCTTTCAGATTCTAAACTAGAAGTTACTGGAGTGACTGCAGAAAGACGAAAAACATGATAGCTGGTTTCCGAGTCAAGATTTAAGAACCAATGATCTGGATGTGAAGCAGGAGCTCGAGCAATATTTGTTCGACACTGGAATAAAAATGATGTCAGATAGCAGGTATTTTGAAGGTGAACGTGAAGTTATCTCTGTCCATGCCATGAAAACGTATAGGGAGAAGAGAGGTATGGCTCCACCCATTCTTAACCTGGGTATTAAATGGAGGTGAGTGGTCTGTCCTGGCTGCTTTATGTCCAGGAAAGAACCCTGGTATCCATTGAATAGGGGACCGTGTGGCCCCCAGAACAAGTCTGGATGTTTTGGAGAAAAGAAAAATCTCTTGCTCCTACCAGGAATCAAATCACCTATTGGCCAGCCCATATTCTAGCAACTATACTGGTTATGCTATCCTGACTCCACATTTTAAGGTGCACATGGTCACTAAAGATTTTCTTTGTTCATAGAGTTGGGCAAGTTGTCGAACTATCAGATCGTATACAGCATACAATCAGAGTAGTAAAGAATGATGACTTGAAAAGGTTCTTGATTATTTAACAATACTTTGTCAGTTTCATAGGTTACATAGCATCAAATGTCATGGTGGCTGTGAATGACAAAATGGAAATTTGTAGAAGCAAGTATTTTTGGCCTGTTGTAAAGTAATATGCCAGCACTTGCCAGAGAGGCAATAAAACTGCAATAAGCTATAAAATAGCAATTATTTTCATTAAATATTCTACAAAATGAATTTTAAAGTAATTTTTACTGCTGTGGTAAGTTACAAGGGAAGTTATCCCTGTGCATAAGCATTGTGACAAGAAGGTGTACAAAGGCCATGGAGGCTAAGCACATGGAGGTATGTGGTCACCTTCATGTTCTGCCTGCTTTGTCTCCAGGATAAGTGCCCATTATCTTCTGCAGCAGTTCCCAATTTGTTGTAGAATGAGGACCCTGTCATTATGTCAAAAAATTTGCAGACTGCCACATTGTATTTTAGACACCTGTTATTTGAGGAAGCACATCTCAAAAATTATTATGAGCACAGTAACTGTTGTGAATGAATGTATATTTTGTTCCTCACAAAAACAATGACAGAGGGTAACAGAAGAAACCAAGTGTCAGATGGAGGAGCAAGACTTGCTACAAAACTGTGACTCCATGTAGTCCTTGAAATAACCCTGTGGCCCACAAGTTGAGATTCACTGACCTAGTAGATAGGAGGTTGGATAGACCCCAAAGCAAGTTGAGCCACAGTTGTAGTGAAGGGAAACTTGTCAATGTTGTGTGTGGCAAATAAACTCATGACTATGATAAGGTAGTGGATGCACTTCGTAAAGATCCAGTATCACCCTTACACATGATGAATGTCATTTCCACAGGTGACACTAGTACCAAAGTCATGGTGATGTAACTCTCAGTACAGTAGTTTAGAATGCATTAACCAGGCTAGAACCTTGTTAGACCATGACTTTTTCCTTCCAAATGCTTCCCAATTCATCCTCCAACTGGCAGTGCATCTTGTATTTATCTGACTGTAAGATGACCCCCTTTCAGTCTTCAATTTTTAGGAAAATACTTACACAGCTTGTGCAGTTGAAATGAATTTTAAAGTAATCAAATGATCCCAGCCAGCTGAACATACAGATTATTACTTTAGTGAGATTTCACAGTTAGCATTACCTGCTGCAACAGTTGTTACATCTTCATCTCTTTCTTTCAGTTCCACTTTCCGCAACCAGAAGTAATGGAGCAATCCATAGGCCACACCGCCAGCAATGGCCAGAAACCCCATGAGGCGGAAGGATGCCCTGGTGCCAATTACACTGATCAGCCAGCCTCCCACATAACTGCCACTACCACGACCTGTTACAAATGTAAAATTTATCCATATTGTATGTGATTCTGTAATTGTATCTACAGAATTATGTTGATGCTGTTGGTAAGTATACTTCCAACTGAATTTTACTCTCAGTCTGAGATTTCCTGACATTTTGTAGGAACAGGAAGAGAAATGTTCCATTCAATTCTTTATGAAAATTGTGTGTTCCACGTCAATAATGATACTTAAATATACTTTGGTACATGTAATTTGACTACATGATAGGGAATTAAAATAAAGTTAATGAACTGAGTATACTGCTGGCCAAAAATAACAACTTTTGCAGTACTGGCATTAATTCCCGTAAATGACCTGCAGCTGACAGTTCCACCTTTGAATGACACACCTAAAAGTTTTATGCAACAGCACTTGGTAGATTAGGGGCTGGACTAATCTTTTTTGTCCTCACTGGTTGATTTTTGGTTTATTCAGTCACGTTTCAGTTGCTTAGGTTAGATAACATCAAATTGTAAGATGTTTTGTGAATGGTGAGTTGGAAGGGATGTGTTTGTGGTCTACTTCGAGGTGATATCCACATTCCCCTTTAGGGGCTGAATGTAACTATAAAAATCCTTAAGCTAACAGGATTTCATTGTGACACTCTTCATACAGGATTGTCTAGTTGTATGATAATAGGCTTTCATACAAGAAAGCTGCTAGTTGTATGATAGTAGGTTGCATCGGCAGTGGAGTTTTCGTTATTGATTACAGCAGCATTTCCCAAACTATTTTCTGCAGAACACTGGTGTTCCACGATACATGAATAGGCCTTCTGTGAAAAAATTGAGAAACCAAAAAATCAAAGACTTTTTATTAAATTTGAATTCGGCATAATTGATCATAGTTTAAGATACTGTTCATATAAGAATTGTTATAAGAGCCTTTCATTTGGTTACTTATAGATCTCATTGTGCTGACTTTTATTTGATAAATGAGGGACCAACAAACGTATGTTCTGCAAATATTTACTAGGTTAAAAAGTGTTCCATGGTCAAAAATGTTTGAGAAACACTGCACAAAACATAGTTTATATTACCTAAACTGAAATGTGCCATTCCTAAGACACCAATGAGTGTTGCAAGAAGTGTTTTAGGTGCCAGAACAGCGCAATATGTGGCAGCAGCAATCCACATAAGGTGAACAGCAAGTGCTTCAATTGCTTCAAATGGGAAGCACCACCATGGATTCCTGCAAGAAATGGCATTACTGAGTCTGTGGTCTTTGGTTTGTTGGTAAATATGTTTTTTTATTGATCGTATTGGCTGCTGAGGTAATATAGCATCTAGTAAGTGGTGACTGGGTAGTACGTTTTGGTGGATGTCCAGGGAGTAGTTGCAGCCTGTTTTAAGATACTGCTCCAGCTTTTTCTTGGAGGGACCGAGGAAAAATGTGAAGTATCTTGGCCAGGATTACAAATCCCTACTCTGCATTAAAATCATACCCCTAATTATGCAGTTGTTAGGTTCCTGAAGGTCTGCTGCAAATTGGAATTTATTATGTGGTCAACTGTGTGTGTGTGTGCGTGCGTGTGCATACACACACACACATATACACACACACGGAGTAGTGCAAAATGACATGAAGATAGAGACAATGTGTTAAACATTGTGTGTCAAGTGACTTTTACACCAATCTGTACACTCACACACATACACACACATGCACGCGCGCGCACACACATGCATGCATGTGCGTACACATACGTATATAATACATCACATACATATGTATGTACATACATACATACATCACACACACATAGGCACGCGCGTGCGCGTGCATGCATGTGTGTACACATACACGTGTATATAATACATCACATACATATGTATGTACATACATACATACATACACATATACACACATGCACACGCACACGTATACATACATACACATATACACACACGCACACGCACGCGTATATATACATACATACATACATACATACATACATACACACACACACACACACACACATACGTATACATACATACACAAATACATACATGCTGTACTGTTATCACTCATCGTTAACATATAACATAAGCATTCACCATTGAAAAACATGCATGTACCTAGGTGATAAATAATATTCAGTCATCCGAAATTGCACAAATAGAGGGTATGTCTGTACTAGTATCACAGACTGTGTTCTGAACAGTTGACTGACAGTACTTACTCAATAAAAGAATAGCCCATTAGGCGAGCCGCATGTGAAAAGAAGGCAATGATGATGATGTTAACATGCCCAAACTGTTGCAAGATTTTTCCAGCCCCATACAGGAAAGGAATGCTGCTAAGTGACCCAACTGTTACAGTAATACCTGCAATGTTGCACTGTTATGAGAAACAGGAAATGGCATTTTTCCAGTAAGATTTAACATTTCATAAATTTACAAGCCCAAATCAAACAGTGAGGGTGCGCTGGTCATTAGGGGAAACTAGGAAGGGACAATGATAGGGAAACAACACTTCTTTTGTATAATTATTATCAGATGTTGATTTTGTGTGTCTGTTTGTTTTGGGATTAATATCAAATTAATAATTCTGTTTCTATTTTTTAGGTAGTGAAGGACCATTTCATTATACTGTTTCAGTGACATATGCAAGAAACTTGGATCAAGCAGTAATGATTCTGACTTGTATTCAGGAGCCCAGTTCAAATTATGACAGGGACACTGACTAGTGTCACAAGTTCTTCATGCCTTTCCTCAGTCCCTCCAGGCAAATGTCACTATAGTACTTCAAGTAGCCTACAGTTTTCTTCCACTTCCTCTCTAATTCATTACATATATACACACATTCCATGGACCCATAAATGTGACATAAAGACAGTAGAATGTGGAACAATTCATAAATTCACATACACAAATTTCCAGTGTAAAATACTACAAACATATTACTTAAATATTAGAAATCATCTTTACTCATAAAAAAATCATCTATGGAGTAAAAAGAGAGTGTGTGTAGATATTTTCTTAAGGTTGCTTTAAATTTTGCCAATTCATTCCTGAGGACTGTCACAATAGGTGGTAAACTGTTGAAACTTTTATGCCAGCATAGACTGTACTTTTTTGAAAACAAGGTGGGTTGGCATTTGGTCTCTGAAGATGTTGCTTATCCCTTGTATTAATACTGTATGTAGATTTATTTGTTGGGAAAATTCCCTGATTTTTGATAATGAAGTTCATTAATGAAAGTATCCTGACAATTTTCTGTTGTAAAGGAAAAATCTTCCCACTGTTGGAAGAGTTACCCCAAAAACTTATTCCATATTTTATGATAGAATGAAAGTATGCACAGTAAATTGATTTGAGAGTGTTAATGTTACTGGTATGAACCATCAATCTAACAGCATAACATGCTCCACCTAACTGAGGGTTCATTTCCTCAATATGGTTCTTCCATTTTATGTGGCTATCAATTTGTATATCAAGAAATTGTGTATGCACTGTTTGTTCTGTATACTTTTACTTAAAACCAATATGTAACGTAGAATGTCATGAATTCTTTGCTATGAATTTCATTATACTTGTTTTATCAAGATTTAGAACTAAATTATTAGCAGCAAACCATTTAATCATATGAGAGAGAACAAAATTTGACACTGAACAGAATTCTTGGAAATTTCTGCTGGAAAATGCTCTAATATCATCAGCAAATAATACTGGTTCTGATACATAATTCATTCGAAGGGGAAAGTCATTTATATATGTTATGAACAATAGAGGCCTTAGAATTGATCATAGGAAACTTCACGTTTCATTGTTCCCCAGTCAGAGAAAAAATGTTGAGCTATATGAAGTGATTTTACTGCAACTTTCTGTCTTCTGTTAGTTAATTACGACCTGAACTTATCTGCAGATGTTCCTCAAATTCCATATAAATGTAATTTAGCTAACAAAATTTCATAATTCACGCAATCAGGAGCCTTTGCCAAATCATAGGAAATTCCTCCAACACACATTTTTTGGTTAATATATTTGAATTTAGTATCTTTTAGTTTGAAGAAAGCATCTTCATTTGATATCCCTTTCCTAAAACTGTCACAAATCGGAAGGTCACTGGTTCGATCCCAGCTGGCGTCAGTTGATTTTTCATTGACATAAAATCCTTCCGATCGCACTATGGCCCTGGGGTTGACTCAGCCTGTAACAGAAATGAGTACCAGGAGTATTTCCTGGGGGTAAAGGCGGCCAGTACGTAAGGCTGACAACCTACCACCATCCTGTGCCATTGTCACGAAATCTGGGAACCTTAACTTCCTGGAACCCTCTGGGCCCCTCCGGGCCTGTAATGGGATTGCTTTACCTTATTCCTAAAACTACTGTTCTTTGACCAATATCGTCCAGTAATTCAGCACTCTATAGTCAGAATTACTGGCAGCATTATTAAATAAACTACAGAAAAGCACATTCAACTGGGTAGATTATGTAATATTCAGTGAGATGCAAAGGTGGTCTGTGAATGGTCGGTATATGAGGATTTGGAAGAAGATGATCATGGCCTGATTGATGATTTTTATCCTGCAAATTTGCTTGGATACACAGAAGAAAACATGAAGAACTCGTTGTAGCCTGGATCCAAATGTCATGCCTGTCAAACACATGTGCAGAGAATTGCCACTGCTTGGGCAGTTCCTCTGTCAGAACTCTGTTACTGGGCTGAATATGTCTGGAATTGTTTGACAATGTATGTTTTAAATATGCAGATCTTATTAATGTTTCCTTAGGAAAACGGTAAGTAGCAGTATGCTGTAACAATAATTGATGAATAATTGTAACTTTGTGTACAGATTGTATTAATAAGCTTCAAAGTGGGAGTATTAAGTCTTATTATGCCTACAAGATGTAATTCTTAAAGTCTCTTGCTACATACCACACCAAGAGAATGCACTTTTTTCTTAGTACACAGTTTACCTCTTATAAGTGGACAGTTTTACATGCTCTATATATTCAATATTTTTTTTCTTGGGGGTAGGGGGGGAGTACAAAAGAGAAGTTAAACAATTTTGGCATTCAGATCGTTAATTGCTGTATAAGAGACAAAGGATGGTCCATATTATTATAAATGCTTGAAACTTATTCCCAAACACAGGCTTGAAGTTTATATATTGTACAAAGTAGCGAAATTCAACCTTTCCTCAGCTGATTCTTGTTAAAAGAAACTTGCTGCTGGTAGGTTTACATCACAACATACAATTTCTATAGTCATAAGTAATTCCCCAAATGGGAGGGCAGTTTCTGATCTTCTCAAATATCAAGTCCAGACTGATAGGACCATTCAGATATCTCTTGCACTAAGTTTGGGGTGGGAGCAACAAACAAACAAATGAACTGAAAAGATTTTCATGATATTAGCTTGTATGGAACCTAGCAACTAGTGAATTTGTATTGACCAATTTGTGTACAATAATGTGATGTCAGCTGTTCCCAATACAGTTGTCGCCTGTCAGGAGGTGTGGTATAGCCAACTTGTGTGTTCCTTGTCATCATAACAGTAAAATAGTATCAAGACATTTAAATTTGAGCAACTTGTTTTTGATGGTTGAGTAAAGAGAGACCAACTTGATGTCACTGGCTTTATTATTTCTTCATTTAACGCTCAACATGTTTCAGATGTTAATACATCCATCCTCAGGAGCTTGCGATTTATTTGTTGAGTTAAAACAACCACACATGTCACGACTAAACACTCCCTACTAAATAAGCACGCAAATGCAATAACCTCTATCCTTACAGATCAATACAACCCATGAAATAACTCAACAAATAAGTCGCAAGCTCCTGAGGATGGATGTATTAACATCTGAAACATATTGAGCATTAAATGAAGAAATAGTAAAGCAAGTGACATCAAGTTGGTCTCTCTTTACTCAACTATCAAGATGATGCACAGTCCTATAAACCTAAGATTGTTTTTGGTGGTTTTCTGTCTTAAACTTAATTATGATATGAAAATTCTTTTTATGGTGCTCCTAATTTTCATGTACTCTGTTCTTATGTTCAGATTCTGTATTCCTCTATTTTATTCAGTGTGTCTGTTGTAAATGCTATATTATGAAACTTCCAATTATACTGTAATTCTGTGATTAATTTAATGTTAACTTCAACTACATACCAAGCAAATAGTTGGGAGCTCCAAGTTCCTTGAGGTACAGAAACAGGAAGGATTCAATAAAACCCCAAAAGTTACCAAGTGCAAATAGGAAGAAGATGAAAAGGAGGACAGGTGGCAAGCGTACAATACGCAGAAGGTCACGCATGATGTTGTCAGCTGGCAGTTGAACTCCGAGAGGCAATAAGATAATTGTGATGGCCGAAATTCCCAGCAAGATGTCATATGTGTAGAAAGCAGCTGAGTAGTCCGTGTAGTCTGCAAAGGAATACATATAATCGTGGTATGTGCTTGTTATATTTCATTTTTAGGCATGCATTGCATTGCGGAGCTGCACCTTTTATTTCTGATGCTGCCAGTTTGATTTTAATAAAATTTAGTATTGGTGGGTTGACATTAAAGTTCTCAGGAAAATTCTGTCTTTGTGTGTGACTGATATATATAACAATTACTTATATGAAGTTCAAATAGAGCCTTCTCTTATTTCTGTATACAGTTGGGGCCGGGATAGCGTAGTTAGAATAGCGTCTTAGTACAGGCTGGATGGTTTAGGTTTCAAACCCCAGTGGGGACAAGAGATTTTCTCTTCTCTACACCTGTCCAGGTCAGCCCTGGAGACCACCCAGTCTCTAGTACTACTGGGGTGCCAGGACTCTTTCTTGGGGATAAAGCAGTTATTGATATTGATATATTTGTTAACTGCAATTGGGTTGACACCCGGTGGCAGTAGTACAGTACACATTTACACACAAAATATACATAGAACAACACAACTGACACAAACAATACATAGAACAATAAACAATACATGGGATGTGACCTTGACTACCAACCCCACATTTAGTGCTGAGGTCAAGAATGAGTAGAGCTATACCTCTATACCCCCTGTATGTCTGGGTGGCACATCACAGGAAAATATTTACCTTATTACTCTGAAGTGGCTCATGTTACATAAACATGAATAAAATGTGAATAATTAAGATCTTCATTTTCTTTTCATAATTTTCAAGTGTAACATATTTTTGATAAAATAAAAGAAAAATAATTTTTGCCTACACTGTTATCTCTCTGTCTATTAGCTACCTCAGCAACATAAATTGTAACTATGCAGTGTGGTTTCTGTACTATAAATTAACTTAATAACAATGTATTTGTGCCTGCTGTAAATGAGTATGGAGATGTATGAGGCATCCAAAATCATAAATAAGGTGCTTTGTTGTATAATTACTTTGATTGAAGGATTTCATTAAGAAATTCTGATTGTTAGCTTTACACTTCACAAAACTCATGAAATTATTTCAGTTAATTATTATCACATATATATGTATGTGTACATGATTGCATGTTGTTGAAATAGCTGGAAATAGAAGGAACATATGGAAACCAAGGCCCAAACTGAGCCATACAGGAGGACATACTCACTCAACTGACGGCTGCTTCTGTCAATGAGTAGTCCAGCCAAAGGGGAGAATATGGCCATGCCAATGGTAGAGAAGAGCCTTTCACGCCCAAACTCTCCACCATATTTTTGTATTAAGGTAAGGGCAATGGGGTCAAGCATGCTGACTCCACCAGAGAGCATAACAGTCCCCACAAAGCGCAGGAAGAAGTAAATCCAGAATGTGCGATCGTCACTTTCTTTGTAGTCAGGTGGGCAGACATCAGGGCCACCTTCCCTAATGGTGGGAACACATGTTATTGGGTCTGAGAGTGTTACATTTCAGAAGTGGGGCTTTTTACCTCTCTCTCCTGACTTTATATGCTGCAATTCAAAACACTCCTTATATCACCCAATGTCTAGCTACACATTCTTCTTTCAACATAACATGAGAATAACAACATTACTTCTAATTTTAAATGAATAAGTTTTATTCTCTCTTACTTTTAATTTACCTTATTTTATATATAACAAAAACTTACAGTTTGCAATCTACAGCAGAATTTTGGACATATTCATTCTGTCTTCAACTAATATTAAAAAAGGAATAAAAGAATCATTTTGACATTTCATACTTCTGCTACAAGCAGTTTGACAAGAATTGAAAGGGAAACTCAATTATTTAAGAACATATATTTTCAAAATTTATGTATGATTTTACATTTGTCCTTGGTGGTCATTTAGTTCTTATACATAGCTGTTGTTGACATAGCTGATCAACAGCACATTTATTACACTGCATGGAATGGTATTTTTTCCCCCACTGACTTTCCTTAAATATACATCATACTGAAAATGTGTCAGATAACTTGTAGTGCTTAATGTTATTTAAAATTCCTCTTTATATGCTGTGCAGTGATGCAGAAATTTACTTATGTTGGAATTTCATGTCATATGAAGCAGGAACTTTAGTGGACTGATATGGTACTACATTAAATTTCCTGTGCAGTAATTTATACAGACCTTCTGTGCAGGCTTGACCATAATCTGTTGAGCTGTTTGATTTGGTGATACTGATGGATGGTAAGACCACAACTCATATTGTTACCTGAAACTGCATTTCTGCAACATGCAGTCTTCAGCCAGCTGTTTCAGTGTGTTGTATGTGAGGTTCGTAGCCAGTAGTAGCCCCCCACATCGCAAATCCTCCTCCTCCAGTTCTGTCAAATTGACTCCTGCCTCCCGCAATAGCTTCTCACCAAATCTAGCACCAACATCATCATTTACATGATATCCAAATATTTGATTCCTGCCTCATTCAGAACATTATAAAAATCAATTGGTTGCTAAGGTTCAGGTGAAGCATCCAAATATACTCCATACACTACGTGGGCATAATGCTGAAGAATTGTAAGGAAAGTGTTACACTTTGTTGCTTTTGACATGCAAAGAAGTAGTTCCTTCGAAGTTAACCTAGAAGCCTGTTCTAACTTCACATGAACTCATTCTTGGGCTTCTTAAAATCTTTCCTTCACTCTGGATTATAAAGAGTGGAAAAGAAATACCTCACACATTCTAATTGAATGTAGAACTGTAAAAATTACTGAGGGAGCAAGCATCCTGAAGTCTGGGGTACCTGACTTCAAGAGAATGTACAATGTGAATAAATGTCAGAGAAATCTTGACACAGCCAGTGCACAAGACATATGCCTTACACGACAATCACACTGCATTCATACAGTTCACAGCATTTCAGTGTTTGTGAGATTGACTTAGTTCCACCATCCAACAGTAAAACAGTCAGGGCACTGGACATAAAAAGAATGATCCTCTAGGCCACTTTGCAGGTTGGTTTGCATGTAATTCAAATAAAATAATCCTGTTGTATTTGATCCACAGACACATTTACTGTCATGTTAGGTGTAATCTTACTGCAAGTTTTGACACTGGTATGGGATAATTATCAAGTGGTTTCAAAACACTAGTCAATCACCGATTGTTCAACAGTCCCTGTTTGGAAGATTGTTGCTCCATGTTGGTGACTGATGTTTATGAACTGCCCAGGATAATGCCATAGTAGGACTGAAACTTGTAGTTGGCCTGAACAGAACTTAATTGTGCAAATGGTTGTACAAATTAAGTATATAGTTGTCTGATATGAATATTTTTCCTCTACTAAACCCAAGTGACACAGACTAGCTCTTTCTAACAGGCCTGCCAAAGCAGGATTTACATCTTCCCCATACACCTGAACACAGAGAGATCCTACGTTCAACTCTGGGTAAAATAGCAGCATAAATCCATAACAGACTGTTCACCTCTGTTGGAAGTCTGAAGTGTCATTATCATCAGGCTCCATCTCAATACCCAAACTCTCAGGTGGCTTCTCAAGGTTCTGATGCATGTCTAACAGAAAGAATGCAGCCATTAATGTTGCCTTCTTTGTACCTTTTCGTGGAGACTCAATTGCAGTTGCTGGCCCAACTTTCCGCCCATGTTTCCTGCAGGCATAGAAATTATTTCAGGGACTGAAATTAAACCAACTGATCCCTCAGAATAAAATGAAACTTTTCACAGAATATAAAAATAAATATGATGGCTGGCTGTATGTTGATCATTATGAACCCAGTTTTTATAATGTGTGAATCAGTAGAACAAACATTGCTGTCTGCTAATAATTAAACACTGATTCCTTTCGATACATCATGCTATCTCCATCATCTACCCTGAATATTCCGGTAGAGCTACCACCCTCCAACGTGGCCACATCTGGCCACGTTGGAGGGTGGTAGCTGTACCGATATTATGACCTGTACCGGAGGCTGCGGTTACAGTTTTTAGTACTCCTGATGATCAGTGTGGTGGACACCCGAAACATGTAGAGTGATTTTGCAGTAAAATAAATCAGACTGCATACTGTTGCATCTAGTTGGATTTTTATTTAATAGTTAATAGTTTTTTCTATGTTCTATTTACATATTATCTTCACCTTCTCTTTTTGTCCTTCTGAACTTTCTCTAGCAGAAAATGGAGGTCCTTTTTAACAACCAGGGGTGTTGTATTCTGTGGCATGAAGCAGGCAAGATTTCCCATAATAATGGTGCTCATGCTCTCAACCTGAGGTGGGGTGACGGCTGTTGGTGCAGGTAATGCTGACTTCTTGTTCTGTGATAGAAGGGCCGGCTTGTCTGCAAGCAGACAATGGTCCATGCAGTCGGCCAATACCATGTCTAGCTCCTCCTCCTCTGGGCACTCTCGACTTGGACAGGGACTCCACCAGACCTGAAGAACAAGTAAGTTGGATTGATTTGGTTCATTCCTTCATTGAGGAGACAATTGTAAATCACACAATAACTGACAGTTGTTTGTTTTAACCCTTAGACGTCTAATGACCACTATAGTGGTCATACCGCACCGCTAACCTCTAAACGTTGCATTTTATATATTTATTCAACAAATATAGGTACTGAATATTTTAAACATATTATATACTCTCCGTTTTTTTCTCTTCAAAATGCAGTTTGTTTCATAATTCTAACATATTTGGTTCCTGTTTTATTCACATTTTATATACAGG
>Ga0123355_10003551_pt1 | contig 22412 bp, 16 predicted proteins | sample TergutEmb28metaG_3_FD_89872 | JGI IMG/M metagenome (GOLD analysis project Ga0123355, IMG submission 89872) | Embiratermes neotenicus P1 segment gut microbial communities from Petit-Saut dam, French Guiana - Emb289 P1 | ecosystem: Host-associated > Arthropoda: Insects > Digestive system > Gut ... | reverse complement strand
GTGCATGTTTGGGGTTTTGTTAACCCCAGTGTTTTGTATTTTGAAGGCGATTTTTCAATGACAGGCGGAAACATCCATAACAATGAAGCTTCTTCTTTTGGCGGCGGTGTATATGTAGCACTTGGGTCTTTTACCATGACAAGCGGCAATATTAATAATAATGAGTCTGCCTTTGGAGGCGGTGTTATCATCGAGGATAACAGCACGTTTACTCTAATAGACGGCAGCATTCATAATAATACAGCCCGTGACCAGGGCGGCGGTGTAGAAGTTTTTGATAACAGCACCTTCACCATGTCAGGGGGCAGTATCCACAACAACTTAGTCACCGGATTGGGTGGAACCCCAGGCTATGGCGGCGGCGTGAATGTTATGGTTGATAGTGTTTTTAATATGACAGGCGGCAGCATCCACAGCAACGAGGCCGATTATGGCGGTGGTGTGGCTGTAGCACTAAATAGCAATCTAAATATAAGCGGCAGCAGCAGCATTAATGATAATACTGCAACCTATAAAGGTGGCGGTATTTATACACATGGTGAGATTTACAACAACCCATTGATTGCCCCTGCCTATACTTTTATATCAGTAGGCGCCAATGTAAATTTCTTTGGCAATTACGCAGGAAATGGACTTTTTGAGCCACCTGCCAATTGGGATATTACAAATGTGGCAGCCACAACAACAAGTGCCTTTGCTCATGCTTTAAATAATTGGGATATCAATTTCGAGCATGGTGCCGCTGTTGTTCCTTTGCTTGCGCCCAAACTTACACCTTCTGGCAATCATACATTCCCAACAAGATTGATAAATTTACCCCCTTTATCATCCCACGATGTAACCTTAAGCAATGTGGGCAATCTTCCAACTGGCCCTGTTACACTTACATTAACATCCACCGGCGCAAGTGCATTCTCAATTAGCCAGGCACTGTTTGCTAACATTGCTCCAGGAGAGGATGTTATTTTTACAGTGGCACCCGTCGCTGGCCTCCCGCTGGGGACGCATACGGCAACTGTTGTAATAGACGGCGTCAATTTAAATGCTCCTTTGACGTTTGTTGTCAGTTTTACGGTATTACCTGCCGAAGATATTGTTACCCCATCCCCTGCGCCGCCCACCACCACACCTCCAACTCCCCCAACCACACCACAACCACCCGATGACCCTGAACCCCTTGTTACTTATATTCATCATGCCTTTATAATCGGATTTACAGACGGCACTGTCCGCCCAAGTGGGACTATACCCAGGGCGCAGGCAGTTACAATCATCTTCCGCCTTATGAGCGCCGAAACTAGGGCCGGCTATTGGCGGCAAGACAATCCATTTGATGATGTAAGTATCAATAGATGGTTCAATAACTCTGTATCAACAATTGCCAATACAGGATGGCTTGAAAATATTGCCGACGACGATATGTTTATGCCCCACGACCCAATAACCCGAGCCGAATTTATTGCGCTTATGGCAAGATTTATGGATGTGCAACAAAGCAGCGGCGATGCTATGTTTACCGATATATCCGGGCATTGGGCCGAAGGCTATATTAATGCACTGGCAGAACTGGGCAAGCTGCAAGGCCCCTCTGGTATTGGCGGGCCTTTCTTGCCAAACCAAACAATCACCAGGGCCGAAGCGGCTGCCATTGTTATACGTATGCTTGCCCGCCTACCAGAAAACGGCGCTGACGGCTTACTGCCTGGCATGAATACATGGCCCGATAATGCAAACCAAAACGCCTGGTACTTCCTATATGTACAACTGGCAACAAATTCGTTCTATTATGAGCGGGAAGATGGCTCTGATTATATAACGTTGACAAGTTTGTTTGAGCCGTGGCTGTGGGAGCGGCTGCAATATCCAACCTCTAGGCCGGAGGATATTTTCCGATAGAAATGGCCGAATTGCCCCAACACTGGATTGCATAAAAAAACGGAGCCAGATTTTTGATTACACTCTCAAAAATCCGGCTCCGTTTTTTATCTATTATTAATATCTCCGATACAGCCCAATAACCTTACCCAAAATATCACATTCCTTGGTAACTATCGGCTCGAAGTCGTTGTTTGCAGGGTCTAGGCGTATAAACTCGCCGTCTCGATAAAAGGTTTTTACTGTGGCACTGTCTTCTAATAATGCGATTACAATATCCCCGTCAACTGCGTCTTTTTGCTGCCTTACAAGCACCAGGTCACCGTCAAATATACCTTCGTCTATCATGCTGTCGCCCTTAACATGCAGCATATAACAGGTGTCGTTTTTTATATAATCGATGGGGATGGGGAAGGTATCCTCTATATTTTCGTCTGCCAAAATAGGCATCCCAGCTGCCACACGGCCCACAATGGGCACATTAACAAGCTCGCGGTTGTTGCCATAAAAATCTTCTTCCAAAATTTCTGTAGAGCGGTTTTTGGTGGCGGTGCGGCGGATATAGCCTTTCCGCTCCAAAGTTTCCAGATGGGCATGGACGGTGGATGTAGAGCTAAGGCCCACGGCGTCGCATATCTCCCGCACTGTGGGAGGGTACCCGTTTTGTTTTATTTCGGATTTTAGGAAGGTTAAAATCATTTGCTGTTTTACTGTTAGGCTGCCTGCCATAAGTATCTCTCCTTTTTAATTAGAATTGCAAGGAGTCTAACATATATTTTCCGTATGTGCAAACATTTGTTCACGACGATTTACGGCCTTATCTATGGGCGTGAATTATTTTTATCAAAAAGCGTAAAAAACAGTTGACAAATTTGTAATATAGTGCTAGATTATGAAAAACCAAGTCGAAAAACAATAAGCTTCGCATATGTTAAAGATATGCCAAACTTAGCCGATTAACCACGCCTAAGCTGCTCAATAAAGGCAGCCAAGGCAACCGCTAAGTGTGTGCAATCAACTAAAATAGCATGAGAAAGAAGTTTATAATGAGCAAATCCCAAAGAGAAGAAACGCCAAGACTTTCGGCAGGCGAGAAAATACTTTTGCTAAGGAAGCATAACCATTTATCTCAAATAGATATGGCTGAGATTATGAAAGTGCGGCCAGATAGGATTGTCAAAGTAGAAAAAGGAGAGGCCGAGTATGCCCAGGCACATATTGATGCCGTCAAAGAGCATTTTGGTATTGTAGGGTTACCCTTAACAGAGCAGGAATCTATTGTTTTTAAAGAACGGCTTTATTATTGGCGCACCCTTCTTAGGGCTAACAAGATGGATGAAGCCAAAGTTATACACAACGAAGTGTTCAACATTGATAATTTAGAACCTTGTGACTATAATATGGTTGTGCTGTGCAAGATGATTGAAGTTTTGCATTTAATGATGGAAGGAAGATATGTAACTGCTGAAAAAATCTTAAATGAGTATGAAAGATTTCTGTATAAGATGAATACAGAAAATCAATTTCATTACAATAAGAGTAAGGGATTTTTGCATCTCCACAAAGTCCAATATGAAGAGAGTTTGAAGTTTTACTTAAAAGCGTATGAGCTGTTAGAAAATCACGAAAATGTATTGCCAGAAGATGATGAGCGGCTCTATTACAATATTGCATACTGCTATGACCTACTTGAAATACCAAGTAGAGCCATATTTTTCTTACAAAAAGCTAAGAATGTTCAAGCAGAACATAAACAAATAAATTTCTTTTTAGATATAGATCATATGCTTGCGATAAATTATGTTAAGTTGGGTCAGCATAATGAGGCTAAAAAGCTGCTGAACAAGTGCTTAATAAAAGCTGAAAGTATAAAAGACAGCATTTATTATGGGTCTTCTTTGTTTGCTCTTGGGTATATGTATAGGAAAATAGGGCAATGGGAAACTGCAATTAATTATTTAGATAATGCGATAAAAGTCTTTCCCAAAGAGCCGTCATACTACTGCCCCGTAATATTGAACAAAATCTATTGTACTATACAGGCTAGGGAATTTACAAAAGCTAACGAATTATTGCTATGTGCAAGAGATAGATGCGGCAAAGATGAGCTATGGCTAGTGTATTTTAAATCTCTTTGGCATTATTGCAAGATTAGCGTCAATATGAGCACCAATGACAATAGTGCATCAATTGAATATATTGAAGATGTTGCAATACCACGTTTTATTAAAGAGAATGACTATTTTATTGCAATAGATTACTACACACTCCTTGAACAGCATTATGAGAAACTAAGCAGCACAAGAAAGTCACTGTTAATGGCAAAAGCCATTCGTGATATTTATAAAAGATGTTACGCTAATCATGGAAGGGATGATTAAGTTATGAAAAAGAAAGTGCTTGTCGCCATTATAACTTTAATGATTGTAATTGGCTCCATTATGTCCGTACTTGCTGGGCCTGGGATCCCCGGCACCCAGTACCCTCCAGTGCCCCACATGTACGAAATCTGCGACATTGAAATTGTAGTCCCAAGTTTATGCGAAGATTGTTGCGACGAAGACTATGATGATGACGAAGACGAAAATTAAACACCTTCGCCATAACCAATCCCCATCTGAACAAAGTCAAAAAATCATTCCTATCTCTAAGTTGTAGGAAATGATTTAAAAAGCAAAAAAAAGCCTAGCAGTCATTGATTATCAATGCCCGCTAGGCTTTTTTTGCGCCGTGCCACCCCAGCATTTCCCTAAATTAGCTATATTAAGACATATATCTCAATTCGAATGGAATCCGTGCATTGCAATTAGAAGTTGAAGCTGCTATATTGATAAAAATGTTAGATAAGCAGACCAGCAGTCATGACCATGTGTTTGGTTTGGGGGAGTAAGTAGGCTTAACGCGGTGTTATATGGCATAGTTAAGGTGCTTCCGCGTTGGACAGGAGCTTGGTTGCTTCCCCCAGGGTTTGTTGGGCTGATTCTATGTAATGCTCTACGGATTTAAATGTCAAATATTTTTCTCCAAACGTCGGAGCATCGGCACTAAATACGCGGATAACGCATGGTGCGATATATGTGAGCGAAAAGATGAATCTATCAACATAAAGGATGTGCAATATGGGCGTAATCATAGCAACTTTCAAAACTCCTGATGGGAACTACGTGTATGATAGAGAAACTAACTCACTTTTGTCTGTTAGCGACATTGAGTGGATCTCCTTCAGACGAATTGAAGGCGGTTTCGCCGATGAGTCAGACTGGAAGCTATTAAAACGATATAAAAATCAAGGATATCTTCAAGAAAGCTGTTTAAGGAAGATCGAACACCCGGCGACCTCGTATATGCGCCACCAATTAGAAAGCAACATGCTTCAGCTTAACCTCCAAATCGTACAAAGTTGTAATTTGCGTTGCTCCTATTGTACATACGGAGGGGGGTATGAACATCAACGCACTCATACAGATAAAACTATGACGATGTCAACCATGAAAAAAGCTGTAGATTTTCTTATGTCCCATTCTAGAAACGTAGAAGACGTAGTACTAGGCTTCTATGGTGGAGAGCCTTTGCTAAAAATTGATATTATTAAAGCTTGTATAGAGTATGTAAAAACCTTCTACAGAGGTAGATCAGTTAACTATACAGTAACGACAAACGGAACAATATTTAGTGATGAAAATATTCAGTTTTTACAAGAAAACAATTTTATCGTTTCTATTAGCCTTGACGGCCCCAAGGATTTGCATGATAAAAATCGGGTGTTTGCTGATGGGCGTGGTTCTTTTGATGTAATTATGACTAACTTGGAATACATAAAAACAAGATATCCTGAGTTTTTTAGTAAAATATCTTTTCTTGTTACTGTGTCACCAGGCACGGATTTTTCATGTACAAATGATTTTTTTAATGCATCAGATATTATGTCTGACAATACAATTAGGCAGACAATCGTAAACGCATTCAGCTCTAAGGAGGATGTATTGTATGACGACTTGTATACTGTTACCTATAGTTATAACCATATGAAAGTACTATTGGCGGCATTAGGCATGTACAGCAAAGAAAAAGTGTCGACTTTATTTACCACAATTTTGGTAGACGCAGAGAGAATTTATGAGAATCTATCAAAAGTGAAGTTAACCGAAAAGGCCCATCCCAGCGGTCCTTGTTTGCCCGGAGTAATGCGCCCATTTGTGGCATGTGACGGTAGCTTATATCCATGCGAACGTGTAAATGAGGATTCTGATGTGATGAAAATAGGCCATGTTGATAGTGGATTTGATATAAAAAAAGTAGATGCCATTTTAAACATAGGTAAGGTGACGGACGTTGAATGTAAGTCCTGCTGGAATTTCATGCATTGTGGCCTATGTGTCTCTTCCAGTGATGGAGGGACTTTGATTTGCAAAGATTTGCGCTTAAAAAATTGCGAAGCAATGAAGAACAGTACTATAGATAAGATGATGAATATTTGCTTGCTATTAGAGAATGGCTATGACTTTGAGCGAAAGACTATCTAAAAAAGGGGATGAGCCTATCATGATTAAGAAGTTGTCGTTGTTTCCTATGACTCGAGATATGTGTGCGGTGGTTCGCTATGCATCTTTATTACAGGGATATGGTCCTGTCGCATTTGTTTATTCCAAGTTATATGAAACTTGAGGGAATAGATATAAGCCGTATTGATGGGGGATGCAACACAGGCACTACATTATCTAATTTTAGCAAAGATAAACTTACGCTATGCGATACATTGTTTATTGATTATGATGAGAAAATTAAAGACTTATCCCTGTATCAAGAAATAATTGATTCCGCTAAAGAAATTGATAAAGAAGTAATTGTTTCTCGAGATCTAGCCCAAAAGTTGGATAATACCCCCCCATCCTGGCCTAAAAGCGCACCCGTTTTAGTGAATTCAATGTCCGACCGTTTATATGAGATTCGGGTGCCTGTAATAACGGTAGTGTCTCAAGGCCCACGAACGGATCAGCTTGCCGTTGAGTTGGCGATGAGGAGTCATTTTGTAAAGCAAGGATATGAAGTACGGCAAATCGGTTCGCATGATGTATGCAAGCTTTTTGGTTTTCAGTCCATGCCTGGGTATCTATACGAGCCACGGGAGGCTTACGATAAAACAATGTGGTTTAATCATTATGTGAAGGACTTAACAGAAAGGAAGCAGCCAGAGCTTTTAATTATCGGCGTACCAGGCCCTTTTATGAAATATAATGATAGATTACTAAATGGCATGGGTATGTTGCCCTTTATCATATGCAATGGTGTAAAGAGTGATATATCCGTAGCATGTGTTTACTACAATACGTATAAAAAATCATTTTTCGAAGATATAAACCTCTTCTGCCAATATCGATTAAATGGAGCAGTACAATTTTTTAACATTGCCAATACCCGAGTTACTCCAGATTCGTCATCAGGCATGTACAAGATGATCTATACTGACTTGGATAGTAAGTTTGTCTTGCAAGGAATTTCTAACAATATAGATGCAGGAGATTCTTATTTGTTTAACTCACTAGACTGTAAATCAATTGATAAAGCTTGTCATGGCGTACAGTATGCTTTAGCTGAAAATGTTGACTATGTTGTGTAACGTAATGCACCCCATGGTAGGAAAGTTCTGCCTTTATACTTCTGTTGGTAAAAGCCTTGTGTGTTGACTAAGCCCGGGGTGACGCGGTTTTTACAGACGGAGCTAATTATTGAGGAAAGGAGGAGAGGTGTGTGAAAAAAGAATTGAAAAAAATGAAATTGAGCAAAAGGACTGACAAGAAGGAACTGAGCATGGAGGCGTATAACTGTCCCTGTTCATGCCCAAGTTGTGGTACTTGCAGAGGGGACGAAATACAATGGTTTCATACTGATATGGGACAATGGGGCCCTAACTTTGCAAATGTAGCTCGGGCACCAGCTCAACAATGCTGGTAAACCAGCTCTACGCAACGTGATTGCTGCGCGTGTTAGCGCAAGCCAACACAATCGTGGCATCAAAGGCATTGCCGCGTAGCTATTCTTAAGACTCCATGTATTTGGCGATAAGCGTGCGTCAATACGATTGTACCCTCAACTGATATTGAGGTACGCTTATCGATCTGCTACTACGATTTATACCTGACAAGGCAGCCATCCCTTGTTTGCCTAGTCGATTAACGCCAAAAAGCAGGTGTTATAATGCACATCTCTATGCGTACAAGGTTATTGCTTCTGGTTTTTGCTGTAGCCGCTTTTTTAGTGCTGGCAGCTTGCGGTCGTGGTAGGCATGAAAATGGAAATGATCTGAGTGGTTGCGCCTATAATAAAAATGAATCGGCAGAAAGCACCAATGTAAAAACCCTATCTGTGACTGCCCCGCAGCATGTCATGATGGGAACAATGCTCATGGAAGCCGGGGCAAATATGCGAAGACAAATGGCACAGGAAGGCATTGATTTTATATTAGATGTAACTGTTTATGATCATAATGCACTAGAGATGCACAATATGCGATTTCAAACAATGATGATGGCAGGCATAGGCTATGACATATTTATGTTTGATGGTCAACCCCTGTGGTCATTTGCAAACAGCGGCTTTTTAGCTGACATATATGAGCTTATTGATCAAGACACTAGCGTAAGCCGTGAGGATTTTTACACCCATGTGTTGGAAGCTTTTGAATACAACGGGCGTTTGATATCTTTTCCGTTGTCATTTGGGCATAGATATATAGGCGTAAACTCAAGCTTACCTCAGTCTTTTATTGATCGATTTAAGAGTTATTCACACATTAGCATGAACGAGATATTTCAAATTTACATTGATCTTCAACAAAAGTATTGCGCTGATTTTGGGCATTTAAGTTTATTTCCTTTATCCTTCATTCCACAGAATGAGTTATCGTTTGCTATGGGTAACTTTATTGATATAAACGAAAGGCAGGCTATTTTAACAGACAGTGCCTTTATTTCCTTTCTTGCAACATTGCAGCAGACTCATGAACTTGGAGGTTTTGAATTTCATGGCTTTTGGTCACAAATCCCAATAGCCTCTAGAAGTACTTTGTCTGGAGCGGCGGCTTTGCATGTTTTTTCAACTCCTATATTCACTTTGGACCCGGCTCTAGCTTTATTTGATTTTGAAGATCCATACTTTTTGCATTTTATTCCGATTTCTGGCATGTGTGGAGGATTTGAACTCATTCAGAATCGATTTGACCCCTGGGGTAGTTTTTCAATTAGCGCATCTGCGGATGGCCCACTGGCATGGGATTTTATAATGAATCTGATTTCTGTAAAGGTGGCTCACAGTACTCCACAAAATCAGAGTCATTTTCATGAACCATTGGGAACATTAAATACCCCGATCCATAGATCGTATTTCGAGTACCATCGAGAATCCACTTTTATACATACTCTTTCTCGTATGCAAGATGTGGGACATCGTTTCGCAAACATGACAGAGCTTGCAGCAGAAGATAGGGCTATCGCGGAGAGGCAAATGTTGGAAGACGCAATGGAACGTAGTCGCCGCTATAACGAAATGCCTGTCGCAATTTCGCCCTTTGTACCAAGCTCTTTGTATGAGGATATATTGGATGGTCTTCTACTGGGTTTATACACACCAGAAGATGCCGCCCAGCTGCTTCAGAACAGGGTATCCCTGTGGCTGATTGAATAACATAGAACATCTGTAAGTGGCAGAATCAGAGGAGGTAATAATGGGTCAATATATAAAGGAACGCTTACTATCATTAATAAATACAGTGGTACCCCTAGAAAACTATTGTGGAAGCGACTGTATCTTTAGTCAAAAATACTCCCTTTCTCCAGTTATAATGGTATATTTGCTAAAAGCATTAGAAAAAGAGTTCCACATCACTATAACCGATGATTTTATTGATGCACTAGAAATGTGTACCTTTGCACAGCTTGAGATATTACTTGAGCAATATGGCAGTAAAACGGCTTAATTCAAAGGCGTGACAAGAGGTGGAAACTCGCGTTAAATCCCTGCACATCGCTTGTCATTCGCTACAACCAATCCCACGCTAAACAAAGTCAAAAAATCATACCAATATCAAAGTTGTAAGAAATGATTTAAAAAACAAAAATTAAGCCTTACAGTCATTGAGTGTCAATGCCCATTGGTCTTTTCGTGTCATACCATTCAAGCATTTCCCTAAATTAGCTATATTAAGACATATATCTCAATTCGAATGGAATCCGTGCATTGCAATAAGAAGTTGAAGCTGCTATATTGATAAAAAATGTTAGATAAGCAGACCAGCAGTCATGACCATGTGTTTGGTCTGGGGGAGAGATGAGTAGGCTTATACGCGGTGTTATATAGCATTGCAAGATTGCTTCCGCGTTGGACAGGGGTCTGGTCATCCTCCCCTAGGGTTTGCTTATATGATTCCTATGAACTTCTTGAGTAGCATTATAAAATATGAATAACACATAGAAATCATTATTAATGACAACAACCCTCTGCGACATCTATACCCACCTGAACAAAGTCAAAAGACATTCCTATATCTAAGTTGTAGGAAATGATTTTAAAAACAAAAATGAAGCTTATACGCCATGAACGGCTCTACCAAAAGCAGACAGTGACAAAAAGCCTCCTACCGTAAAATGAAAAACGCTAGGAGGTTTTTACATGTGTTGCGGGACTTTCTTCGCCACGCTAGAAGGTGGTAAAACCAATAATAAAATATGCGGCTATATACAGACACAGGGATAATGAACATACCACATAAATTCGCTTACAAATACAAATAAATTGCGACATCCCATCTATTCGTGTAATATATCAAAACTAGGAAATATTAAACATTATTCTACAAAAGATATAGGGGCTGATACCTATGGACAAAATCGCCGTCCTTATTCCATGCTACAACGAAGCGCTGACCATCGAAAAAGTTGTGGCAGATTTTAAAGAAGCCATACCGCAGGCCAAAATCTATGTATATGATAATAACTCTACAGACGATACCTACAGCCTGGCTGTTAAAGCCGGGGCAATTGTACGCAAAGAGTATAGGCAGGGAAAGGGAAATGTAGTCCGGGCCATGTTTCAAGATATCCATGCAGAATGCTATATACTGGTAGATGGAGATGACACTTACCCTGCAAAACATGCCCAGGCCATAGCTGACATGGTTATCAATGACGGTGTAGATATGGTGGTAGGTGACAGGCTTTCTACAACCTATTTTACAGAAAATAAGCGCCCCTTCCACAATAGCGGCAATATGTTGGTGCGGTGGCTGGTTAATTTTATGTTTAAGGGCACAATAAAAGATATCATGAGCGGGTACCGGGGGTTTTCGTATTTATTTGCTAAGTCGTATCCCATCGTTACCAAGGGCTTTGAATTGGAAACAGATATGACAATATTTGCTTTGGATAAAAACCTACATGTCCGCGCAACCCCTATCGAATACGCCGACCGTCCAGAGGGCAGCGTATCAAAGCTCAATACCTTTTCCGATGGGTTTAAAGTAATCAAGACTATTTTTAGGCTCTGCAAAAACTACCGCCCACTTGTTTTTTTTGGGGTTATAGCAACAATGTTGCTGCTGGTAGGTGGCGGAGCCTTTATTTTTGTGCTGGTGGATTACTTTAGAACCGGGCTTGTACAAAGGTTTCCCACTTTGTTTGTGTCTCTTTCTATTATGCTAATGAGTATTATGTCTTTTGTATGTGGGCTTATCTTGGAAACAGTAGCATCCAATAGCCGGCAGGCTTATGAGCTGCGGTTTATACAGGTGAAGGAGTCGCTGTATACGTTAAGAAGCGACAGAAGCCCCCTTCTTTAGAAGGGGGTGGCCCGAAGGGCCGGGGGTTGTGTTGGAAAGCGAGAGTTAAAGAATTGATTTACTTCGCTTGCCAATACAACCCCCGCCCTTCGGGCACCCCCTTCCAAGGAAGGGGGCTCTCCGCTGCCCCATGCCTTTAAAATAACTAAATTTCTACAAAGGAACCCCCTATGAATAAAAACACTTACTCCTCTGGCAAAGAGCAATCTTGGCGGGACAGGGCCGAGCTTTCTGCCAGAATGAAAATCTATGAGGCCTTAGCCAATCGCGTTCCCCTTGACACTCTCGAATCCATTATCGACGTAGGAGCAACTACCGATAATAAAAAAGACTCCTCCAATTTCTTCGAAAAAACCTATCCCAACCCAGAGCGGATAACCGCCCTTTCCGATCAAGACGCCTCCTGGATGGAAAACGAATGGCCTGGCCTTAAGTTTATACAGGGCAACGCCCTAAACATGCCCTTTGACGATGGGCAGTTTGATCTGGCCTTCTCCAATGCAGTCATCGAGCATGTGGGCAGCAGAGAGAACCAGGCCGCGTTTATCCGAGAATGTCTTCGGGTTTCTAAAAAATATGTATTTATCACAACACCCAACAGATACTATCCTATAGAACTTCATACGGTATTGCCTCTTCTTCATTGGCTTCCCGCAAAGATTTACAGGCGTATTTTAAGGATGCTGGGCAAGTCATTCTTTGCAGAGGAAAGCAATTTAAACCTCCTAAGCAGGCGGGCTTTACGAAACATGATGAAAGAGCACAAAGGGGTAAGCTATTCACTAGATACAATCCGATTTTTAGGGTTTAAATCTAACATTTTACTAACGATAGTGAGGGACGATTCATGCCTAAATTAATAGGAAAGAAAAGAAGTACCCTCGAATACGTACTCATAGTGTTGCTTATCGTCTATTTGGGCGCCATGGGGCTGGAGTTTTCTGTATTCAACCTACGGCACTGGACCACCAGCTTTATCTCTCCCAGCACAGATGCTTTTTTATATGAAGGCTATACAATTGATAGATTACGCCCCGATCATGATATATTTTTGCCCAATCAAAGTACGCACCAGGAGCTGTTTATATCAAATATTAATCACCCTATCCGCACAGTATACATCAGGCCAAGCTTTGGCAACACAGATGTAAAAATGGTGGGGGTTACTATCCGATATTTGGACCAAAACCGCAGGTCTTCTACTTTTACACATATTATTAATGGGTATACCCCCAGCTACCACATCCCCATAGGGGCCATGGGAGATGTGGATAATATGACTATTATTATCCACGATGATCGGTTTACCATTGAAGAGTTACATTTTAATATGCCCCTTCCTTTTAGATTTCAATGGGTGCGGGTTTTTCTTGTAACGTTTATCATATCAATGATTTGTTTTTGGAAGACGTTCCAGTTTAGCAAGTTTATATTTAACCCAAAATGGGGCAGGCAAAGGCTCATAGATGGGGGCGTTGTGGCTCTATTTATCGGGTTATTATTTTTTGTTATGTATTTTTCCGTAGATTCTGGGTTTATCCCGGGGCAAAACCGTGAGCGTGAATGGTCGCCTAATCGCGGCGGATACACTGCCATCAATGCCATGATGGTGGATGCCTTATTGATGGGGCAGCTCCATTTAGATTACGAACCACACGAAACTTTGTTAAACGCTACAAATCCCCACAGCATCACATATAGATATACCCATGGGATTTTGGCGCCCTGGGATCATGTGTTTTTCGAAGGCAAAATTTACAGCTATTTTGGGATTGTGCCTGTGGTGCTTTTATTTTTGCCTTATTATTTAATCCGTAGCGAGCATTTGTCGGCTACGGCGGCGGTATTCTTTTTCTTAGCCATTGCTTCTGTTGGGATATGGTTTTTGTGGAAGGCATTTGCGAAGAAATACTTGAAGGATTTGCCGTACACCTTGTTTTTGGCAGGGTTGGTGGGCCTTTTGTTTGGTTCAAATCTTTTGCTTCCTATGGTAAGGCCCTACCAATATGAGGTTGTAATCGCTAGCGGGCTGATGTTTTCTGTATGGGGCTTATATTTTATTTTTAGAGCTGTACATGATGAGTCTTATGACAGGATAAAAAAGCGATTTATTTTCATTGGAGGGCTGTTTTTAGCATTAGCCGTGGGCTCCCGTCCTACGACGCTTTTTATATCGCTGCTAGTGCCTGTATTGATGATGCCCTTTATACGCTCTTGCCTGCCTTTGAAAAACGGGTTTGGGGGCATAAAGGCCCTTAAAACCAATGGGCTGATTATTTTGTCTTTGGCGGCCCCATATATTGTGATAGGGGCTGGCCTTGCATGGTACAATTTTGCCAGATTTGGCTCAATTTTCGAATTTGGGGCCAGCTATCAGATTACCAATGAAAATGTGGCGGTGGTAACGCAAACCGGGGTGCTTGGCAACTTGCGCCGGGCTTTTGACGGATTCTTCTCGTATTTCTTTACAAGCTTTAACCTGCGCCCACATTTTCCTTATGTACATGCTACCTATTCCCATGTCCTATTTACAGGCCACTTCCCCCGCACGGCAAAAATCGGCGCTTTTATGCTGCCAATAACATGGTTTATATTTTCAATACTCTACCTGCGCAAAAAAGAATCGGCAAAAAAAGCCATGCCCATAATCAAATGGTTTACTTTAATAGGGCTTTTGATTGCAATGCTATCCACGGTTTTGATTGGCCCGCTTGCCCGGTACTCTGTTGACTTTTTTTGGCTAATAATGTTTGCATCAATGTTATGTATGGGGCTAGTGTATAAGGAAGCTGTTAAGCTTGGGGGCGGGGCGGCTATGTTTGTACGGCGCTTTACGTTTATTGCAGTAGGGATAACATGCTTTATCATGTTTGGCTGGGGGATGATAGGGGAGGTTAATTTTATATGGCGGCATAACCCGGTGGTGTTTAGGTTTTTATCGGATTTGTTTATGATTTTTTAGTATTATAAGCAAAAATGAGGCTGTCACATTAAGCATTTTTAATGAATAAATATGCATTTTCGTCATTCCGAGCTTGACTCGGAGTCTCCAAAGCTAGGGGGACTGCGGGTCAAGCCCGCAGTGACAAGCATCTTTTGCATAAATATTCGATTGAAATGCTTAATGTGACAGCCTCATTTTTGTGCGATAAACCACAAGGAGGTATGAAATATGCGGTATTTCAGGACTATCTCATATCAGTATCAACGCTATCAATATAAATCCGACCTTCGAAGGCGTAAGCGCTTGCCATGCCAAATACATCACTAAAGAACAGCACAGGCACTACCAGCATCCCGTAAAAATCTTCTGATGCGTGGTACAGGGTTACGGTTTCGCCATTTACGGTAAAGTCATTGGAGCCTACTACAAAAGATATACTGCCGTTACGGCCTTCTAATGTAACAACATTTGTTTCTTGATTCCATTCAACTTCTGCCCCAAGGAATTCTGCTACTGGGATAAGCTCTACATGGGATTGGTGTGACATTTCCCAATCCATAAATAGGGAATTAGGGCCAACAAGACCTTCGCCGTCGATTACAATGCAGTACCATGGCTCAACATCTTCAAATTCCCAATCTTCAGGAAGTTCTACAAATTCTGGGCCGGTAACGGCTCTTTCATAAAGCACTACTATTTGGATGGGAAGTGCTTGTGGGGGAAGGCTTCTAGTGGTTATTGCGTAGGTAACTACTAACATACGGCCTGCAATTTCGCCATCAAAAGCTTCGCCGCTTTGAAGGATGATATCTGTATCATCACCCACATTAACGACTAATTCACCGTCAGAGCTTATTAGCTGGCCTTCGCCATACTCAAAGAAACGGCATACATATACAAAAGGAATACCATCTTCTTGTACTTCGTCAATGTTTACGATAACCGAAACATTATGCTGGGGAGGATAGATAGCCATCATAAAAGATTCTTGTATAAAGAAACCAGTAATGTTGGTGCCCACCTTAGGCGCACTGCCCATGGTAAATGTGTTGAAATATGTTACAAGAACTGTGGCACCGTCTTCGCCCTCTATTTGGATGCGCTTGTCACCGTACTCGTTAGCATCTTCGATACTAACAACTTGCCCGGTTACTGAGCCAAAAATTGTTGCTGGGTTCATATTAAAGTCACATTCGGGGATAAAAAAGTCGTCTTCATCATAGTTTTCGTATTCATCTTCGCCCCATGTTGCATAAGGGTCATCTAAAAAAACAATACCTTCATCCTCGTTGTCTGCTGCCAGGGCTGCAGGCTCTTCGTTACATGCGGTTAGCGCAAAAATCATTGCTATTAACAAAATACCTAGTACTGCAAAACCTTTAAACTTCTTCATTTTATACACCTCTCAAATTTATGTGCGCCCCAAAGGGGGTTACGCCAAAGTTATAGGACAAACTGCCCCTACGGGCCCGTGAAGAGCGGTTTGTATCCTTTCGATTGATGAAACGGGGGTGCCTCATGTTTGTTCCCGGATAAATTTATTTTTAACAAAAACGTAAAAAAAAACCGCGCATGGGATATCATAATGACTATCCCACAAGCGATTGTTTTAAAAAATAATGTATTTTTATCATCACTTGTTTATTAACGAAAAATCAACAGCGGCTTTATTTTTTATTTCCTTGTCACCAGATCTTAGTTGCCTGTATAGGTTACGCGTAGCATCTAATCTAGGATAATAAGAGTGTTTTAGTGGATCACTATTATATTCGTTCCCCAATGATTTTAACGCTTCGTCAATTTTATTTCCGATAACGCATAGTGCATTTTTTAAGTGTGCAGCATTTTGGAAAATGAAAGTACGTGCCTTGTCTTTATTATTGTCTTCACTATTTGCAGTGATTTGACAGATTGTATCACAGTGACTAATGGTCTTAAAATAATTGATTGCGTTATTCATATTATCAAACTCACAAGAGACATTGTCCATATACATACACACAGCAAAAATCCGTATTATAAATTGATCGCTTATATCCATGCTATGAAGTTTAAAATAGTCATCCATTATTGTAAGGTACTCTGAACTACTTAACGACAACGCTTTTACCATAAACAAGTCAGCAAAAGCTTCTCGCCAAACCGCTCCCGTAAATGCCTTAAGCTTCCACTCTATTTTTGCTAACAGTTTGGTGAGCTCAATGGGACAGCAATTCCTATGCCTTGCTTTAGATAAAACATTCGTTAATTTGTCTTGAAGAGTGCGCACTCCCGCACCAATACAACTTATCATATCGCTAAAGTTATTTGTACAGCTATTTTTTTGCGTAGAGAACTTTGCTTTGCATTCTTTACAAAATATTTTCCATAATGCCGCTTTATCGTTAACTTTATAGTAACAATAGTTACCCCCATCCACGTCTATCTTTTCAACACTTGATCCAAAAACTTCATCCATGAAGTCGTTGGTACAGCTCGCTACTGTTACAGATGAAGCATTCGGGTCTGCTACGATAGCCTCTGCTATTGCATCCATAAACTCTTTGTATAGTATTGTTATAAGCGCTTCATCGACAAAGCTTTTATTCCTTAGCGCTCTTTCATGCATAATCCTATGACCAGCCTCATGAAGCATTAGTGCTATCGCCGATGGCACATTATATAAGAGCGTTGAGGGAAGCTTGCAAAAGCAGTGCAGCAAGTTAGTATACTTGCTATTCTTCCTGAGGCTTAAGTCTTTATGGTTTACGTTTGACTCGTCCGATTCGCAACCTAATATAAGATATTCGGTCTGTTTAATTTCGTTAGAAAAGCTAACCATAGCGTGGATTTTTGTCCAGCTATCGGCTCGTCTAGAACCTTCGTCTGTTTGACCTCTTATATAGTCGAGTATTAAAGAAAAGTCATCCAACAATGAGGAGTATGCAGCCAACAAGTGACTGCTTTCACCATAAGAGAGGTTGAGCCTATCCAAGCTTTCAAAATCGATTCTTACAGACAAAACTCGATTTTCTAAATAGGTATATGTATCTTTAATAAAGTCACTTAACACGACCTTGAGATGATTGAGCGATTGCGGTGACTTGCCTTTTCCTTGTTCGGCTAAGGTGTATATCGCTTTTGCTAAAAGCAGTGTATCACCAACGTAATCTGCAAAATAAATTGATTGATTTGTATAATATATTCGAGAAAGAAGTCTGCTAGTCTGCCCCTTTTCATTATCGGACAAATAGGAAAAACTTTCGCCGTCTAGAAGTGTTGATATCCAGGTTTTAATATCACGTAGATACATATCCCGACACTTGTTTGAGGTTTGATTTTCTTCAATCGAAAGGCTGGCGTAATTTTTGTCAAATTGTTGGCATGAAGTCGAGGAGTAACGACCCACGCAAGCAGTATTGCATTTCTCTCTACAGTCACGATTGACAGCTAGATCTCCATTACCTATTTTTGATAGAAAACGCGTATTTATAGTAGCAACTTCGTTCACATTCGCACCATGCATAGATAAGCAACTTTTCTTGCAATTTGCATCGCCAAAAATCAAGGCATAAAATGCCTTATATCCATTATCGCAAACTTTACCTACAATCTCAAGGTCGTAACGCCCAAAATTTCGGAAAAACACCAAGCTAGAATCCTCAAAAACACGACTATTGCGCACATCTCTAATTAAGTTGTTCATGTTTTTAGTAATATTCCCATTGGGCCGGAATGATACCCGAATCGACACTTTGGGTGCGTCTTCACCAGCGGGCTCATCCCATTTGCTTATTTGCTCACCCTTAACCACAGCGGGCACAGTGTAAATTGAACGAGGGCTAACCGTTTCTATAACTACATCTACAAGCTTAAATGCATCCGAAAAATTACGCGCACGCGTAATCAAAACAAAGTCTGCCAAACCAAGTGCCCCAAATAGGGCATATTCGATTTGCAACGAGATGTCTGCGCATTTGCCATCTTTGATGTTTGCAAGTTTATTGTCAAGTTTCCTAATTTTTTGTTCCCAATTACCATTAACCTCTAACAAGCTAATCAGCATAATTGGATAATCTTCATAGAACTCTTTTTGAAATATCATTGGGAGTTCAGGACTATTATCGCGGTCACCACTTTTGCTTATGGGTGTAGGCGCTTTTAGAATATTATCCAGTGTGCGAAGATTTAATTTTCTTCGCTCATGATCTAATTGTGCATCGGGCTGGACTATTGGCAACTTCCCAAAATCAGAAAACTCGTCACCTGCCAGTGAGATAATAACATTATCATAATACATAAGTGCATTGATATCAAAGTTGCCTTCATCGATTCCATCTGTAAGCATAGAAACATTACCTTTAAGCAATCGCAATACATAAAATTTTAAGTCCATGTCAACCTCTTTATCCTAAAGTATCGCAATCAAGTCGTTAACTGTGCAAAAAAATGACATCACTAGCATATTTATGCATAAAAAAAGCCCAGTAGGCCAATTTAGCAAAAGTGCTAGAGTGCTATGCACCTATTTCCAGCGATTGCTATGTATCGTTCATGCTTAGTTCGCTCGCCCTGTTTGATGTTGCTAGCTTACAACAGGGCGATATGTTGATATGTTGATTGATAACTACATCTGGTAGAAAGGTTCACAATACTACCCTCTTGCCTTTATCAATTGGATTCGATGGACAGCTCTAATTTATCTTCTTCGTCGCAACTAGAAAAAGAACCGCCGCTTGCTAGCTCCCAGTATGCGTCCGAATACGTTATCTTTTCATGGAACTCCTTTGGCCCAGAAAAAGTGTTTTCCCGTTTGCTTACAGACATATCCTGGGGATTATTGTAAAAGCCGGTGTCTTTTATAAGTTGCATTATTTGAATATTACGTGCGCTTAACGCTTTTGCCATTGATATGTCCTCCTAAGCACTTCTTCTTGCTTGATGCTTGATTACAGTATTACATATAAAATATTTCATCTTCACTCGCTAGCGCGAAAAACATGTGTCGCCAATATTATAACACATATAACTAATATTATTAAAAGCAGCACTGACACTGTCTTCCAATACCCAACTGGCTTTGTTGTACTCAAGCCATTTATTGAAAGTTTTATAGCAAATAAGCAAACTAACGTAAGGATAGTCGATATATTTACGAAGGCGATGTTGCTAATCGTTAAGTCCATCCCTCTCGCAAGCACACCATTTGATAAAATAGCGGTAAACGCAGTCAACACAATAGCCATAACAGGGATGAATTTTTTAATAGCCTCGCGGCTTTCTTCTTCTACTTTCAATTTAATTGTGCTTTCTATATCCGCAATAGCGTTTGCCACGGCTACTGCTATAGCTATACGCCCATATTGATGTTGACCGAGAATAACTTTAAAACGATTAATGTTAGCGCCACTTTTATTGTATACAGCATCATACATCCGTCCAAGCACATATACGTCATATGGGGTTTGCATATCAAGGTTTGTTCCAGGATTAATAATGTGGCTTTCAAAACATTTTACATCGCAATTGTCACATTCAATCTTTATTAAAGATTGAGCAAATAACGTCAGCAACATCTTCTTGAACTCTTTTTCACTTGCAGGGTTATATGTTTTGCTGTATTTACTATAAATATGTGAGATATCTTCGGAAAGTACCTGTCCGCTATAATTATCAGTAAAACATTTAGATAAGAAAGCAAGCAATTCCCTATAAACAGACATTTTTACTAATTCTTCTGGGGGAGGAGGCATTTGCGCTTCAATACATTTTTTTAATTCATACATATGTGGATCAAGTGAGGATTTATCAATTTCAAGCATTAACTTGTCCAAACCAGAAATTGAAGACGTTATCGCCCTATCATGTTGGTTATGCGTTACAAAATAAGAGGGATTTTTAAACTGTTGTTTTACTTTTAAAAGCTCATCTTCTCTTATCCACAATATAAATCACTCCCACCTTATTTGACTTTATGTGGATTAATCCAAGATGCTAAAAAGGGTTCCTGCACCGACCAGTTACCCTTTCGTGTAATTTATAACACCTTTTGTGCTTATTTGTCAAGTCTCCCACCCATAATTTTCAAGATATCTTTTGTCTTTTATTTTTAGAATCGTAAGTCTCCCTCATCTAAACTGAGAATAATCGCACTAAGGAACGAGGATATAATTTATGTTTCGACAATGCAAGAAGAAACTTATTAGATTTTGGCACTTTATACAATGATTTTTAGCGACAGCACATACACATATTTTTGTTTAGATTAATGGTGATGCCCTTCTTCTTTAGGCTCTTCCAGCCCTGGAATAACAATCCCATTCTTTTGCGCATAATCCCAAAGGGCCGCTTGCAAAGCTTCTTCTGCCAAAGTCGAGCAATGGGCCTTAACAGGGGGCAGTCCATCTAGCGCTTCCATTACCGCCTTATTTGTAACAGTTAAAGCTTCCTGTATAGTCTTACCCTTAACCATCTCTGTAGCCATACTAGATGTAGCCACAGCGGCACCGCATCCAAAGGTTTTAAAAGTGGCATCTATAACCACATCATTTTCGATTTTAAGAAAAACTCGCATGATATCGCCGCAGCTGGCATTGCCTACGGTACCTACTCCGCTGGCATCTTCCATTTCTCCTACGTTGCGGGGGTTCATAAAGTGATCCATTACTTTTTCGGTATATTCCATGGTTTGCCTACCTTTTCTTTAAAAAGTCATCGTAAAGAGGGGATAGTTCCCTTAACCGCCCTACGGATTTGCTTAACATTGGCACAAGCTTGCTGACATCGTCATCAGTTGTATCCCGCCCCAGAGAAAACCTAATTGCCCCGTTTGTCAACTCATGGCTAATCCCCATTGCAGTTAGTACATGAGAAGGCTCCAGTGCCCCTGACGAACATGCAGACCCGGTGGAAGCCTGACACCCCTGCATGTCCAAGTGCAGCAGCAAAGACTCCCCTTCGATAAATGCAAAAGATATATTCACATTGCCGGGCAGGCGGTTATGCCTTGCCCCATTGAGCCTTGCATGGGGAATAGAGGATAATATTTCATCAATGAGCCTGTCTCTAAGTGCGGTAAGGCGAGGCTGCTCCTGTGGCTGCTCTTCCAGGGATGCTTCAAGGGCAGCGGCTAAACCTACAATACCCGCTACATTCTCGGTGCCGGCCCTGCGGCCTCGCTCTTGTGCGCCCCCTTGTAACATGGGGGCAATGGGTGTTCCTTTTCTGATATATTGCGCGCCTACCCCCTTTGGCCCGTAAAATTTATGAGCGCTTAGGGACAGGGCATCAATATTTAGCCCGTTTACATCCACAGGGATATGCCCTACAGCTTGCACCGCATCTGTATGCAAAATAACGCCAGCTTTGCGGGTTATCTCCCCAATTTCTACCAGGGGCTGGATAGTGCCCACTTCGTTATTTGCCATAATAATTGACGCAAAAACAGTATCTGGGCGGATGGCAGCCTCCAAATCACTAGGGGATACAAAACCATCTTCGTCTACAGGGAGATAGGTTATATCAAAACCCTGCTTCTCTAAATATTTGCAAGTATACAGTACCGCGTGATGCTCAATAGCAGATGTGATTATGTGGCGGGCATTTTTACCTTCCAAGGCGCCTTTTATGGCCCAGTTATCCGCTTCTGTACCACTTGAAGTGAAATAAATCTCATCAGGCTTTGCGCCAATTGCCTCAGCTACAATTTGCCGGGCCTTATCAATGGCTTTGCGGGCTTCTCTGGCAGGAGTGTATGCACTAGACGGATTGGCAAAGTTTCCTGTC
>Ga0123355_10003549_pt1 | contig 22415 bp, 20 predicted proteins | sample TergutEmb28metaG_3_FD_89872 | JGI IMG/M metagenome (GOLD analysis project Ga0123355, IMG submission 89872) | Embiratermes neotenicus P1 segment gut microbial communities from Petit-Saut dam, French Guiana - Emb289 P1 | ecosystem: Host-associated > Arthropoda: Insects > Digestive system > Gut ... | reverse complement strand
AATCCCATGAACAGCTTCAAGCCCATTTGGACTCTTTCTTGTGTGCTTACAATTTCGCTAAACGACTAAAAACTTTGAAGGGGATGACACCTTATCAATTCATTGTCAAATCTTGGGGCGATACCTTCCACGGCAACGGCGGTTGGCCGACAGTGCAGTCAATGTTCTCCAACACATATCACGGTTTATTTGACAGTAGCGTTTCTGTAGAGCAACCTCAAAGGGGCGGACATTTCTTTGTTGGGTGGTATGACACCCCGAACGCTACCGGCGGCACACGGCTGACACCGGCAACTTTTCCGACTGCGGATACAGAATACTGGGCAAGGTGGCAACGCGGTGCTGCAATGATATCACCCCGCAATTTTCAGACACTTAACCATGATAATATGTTGGCAGACGGTACTTTAAGGCTTGAGTGGACAGCGAGTCCGAACACACAAAAGAGATTGACCGTTTCGAGGTATGATTTCGACACGTCGCTTTTTGTCGAACACATCATTCACGATTTAGATGTTTCAGGCACTACGTCCTTCACTATAACCGAGCAAAACTACCTCAGGTATTTTGTTATGGGGGATGTCTATGTAATCAGGATAAGCACAATAAAAGGAGACACCACGCTTACGGAATCCGTTTTCTTTGAGTTTACCTCTTGGTTTTTCTACTTTTACGGGTCGGAGTTGCGTTGGATGTACCCGTTGCGTAACTCTGAGTCACGGTTTATTACGGCGTACGGAGGATACAAAAGACCTAATCGCCTCGGACACAATGGTATTGACATACAACGTTATAACCCTGCGACAGGTCGCGCTGTTTACGGCGGGATAATGGGTGAGCGCGTTTATGCGGTACACGACGGTATTTTTGAAGGAACGGCTTGGTCTGACGGATGTGGTAACCGCGTGAATTTGAGGTCGGATGTGCGCCATCCCGTGACAGGGGAGTATATTGTTTCGAGGTATTTGCATTTGCGTTATCCGCCTTTAGTGTCCAGGGGAGAGCGAGTCACCGCAGGAACTCATATAGGCTATGTTGGAAATACCGGGCGAGTCAGTTCTTCGGGTCATCTGCACTTGGAGTTCAATAACAATGGCATCGCGTCCGGCACGAACACGGCAATCGCACCTCATACGATAAATCCGCAAAGGTTTTTCCCCCATATTGAATTTACCGGAAACACAAATTTCGTTACGCCGTAACAAAACAAAAATAATATTCGGAGGTTATGAAAATGGAAAAGAAAAGATTTTTTGCTGTTGGTTCGGGCATCCTGTTTTTAGCGATGAGCTTTCTGATTGTTGCTTGTGTGCCTGTTGAAGGCAATGAAAGTTTCCAAAGTGTTGGCATCGGTTATTCGGGCGATGCGGAAGATTTAGTTTACCCGGAGGATTTTTTATACTGTGATTCTTCGGTAAATATTTATGAGATGCAGACAAATGAAATCTCGCATGAAATAACTGCTGATGAATCGTTGTCTGATGAATCACTGCGTGAAGAACCGTTGTCCTATGAACCCGGTGATGAGGTAATTGTCACAGCCTCCGGCGGGCAGCAAGAACGTGGCGGAGGAGACTTGTTATGGTTTTATTATATTTTTGGCGAAGGCTTACACAGTTTCGGCAGTCCCTTTTCAACGGGTTTGATTGAGCGCGACGTGCTGTGGGAGTGGACAAATGCTCGTAGTTGGCTCATTAACTCGCCAGATTGGATGGAGGTCATTGAAAGACCTGTTTTGATCGCACTGATTGAAGATTTTAATATCACTAAGCAAGCGTTGATATACGCAAATGAGCAGGAACACGAAATGTCCATGGCGGAACTGGATTACAGAATTTATAACGCACGGAACGGTATATTAACGCCCGAGGTCGAGGGACGAGGCGGACTCGGATATTGGAGATATCTGCTTTCGTCAAGCGATATAAACGCATTATTTTCCGGTGATGTTTATGCTTTATGGAATGCGTTTCCCGGTTTCGGCATATTCCTTGACGGTAACGCTTATTCGCCCGCTTGGGTGTTGCAAAATTTAGATATAGTTTTAAGCAGAGGCGATGAATTTTTTGAAGAAATTGCATTGATTCTCGAAATGGCTGCCTTTTATCCCGATTTGGACGCAATAACGCTCGAAGCAACGGAAACACTTAAAAAGTTTGCTTCCGAAAACGAATTTGCCTACGAATTTTTCTTCAGAGCAAAAATTACACCTTTTGACGCTGCGGAGCTTGAAGAGCCGAGTGAGGCTGAGTTAATGTTGCAGTTGCAGGAACTCGAAATACGCCTCGGCAGAGGAAACGCTAACATACCTTGGGACGCACTTGAAGGTGTGAACTTAGCGTCATTGATACGACAATTGGAAGCCCATTACGACCGAATTTCCGGCGAAGAATGCCTCCTGCCGGACGCCGCAGAGCTGTTGCGCCGTTTGCAGCAGTTGGAAGCTCGATTCGGCATGTTCACTCAAATTCCGTGGGACACTCTTGATACTGAATGCGAAAACGCTTTAACACTGCAACTGGAGATATCACACGCAGAGATTTATGTCAGAAGCAGAATCATCGACTGAAATTGAGGTATGCCTTCCATGAAAGCCGATTACTTTATGCCCGTTCAGCCGTCGCCTCCCGTTTGCGAATGTTTGGTTTCGTTTAATTTCAGGCTGCCTTGATGAAGCAGATATTGAAAAAAACAGGTGAATTTCTTTCGGGCTTGCTTCTTGTCGGTATTGTGCTTGTTGTTGTGTTGACGGTTATTTTACTTTTACGAACAAGGCCTTGGCGGGACATTGTTTATTCAGAGGACTATTTCGCTTATCTTGGCGTAGGCTTCGGAGCTTCGGTTGAAACTTTAACAGATGTGTTCGGAGAGCCGGTGAACATTACCCCAAGCAGCCCCCCAAGCAGTCCGAATCACTCACTTGTCGAGTTTGAATACCTTGTATTTCTTGTAGGGAATCGAAATTACAAATCTGTAACTCCGGACTCAACCTTCTTTGCCGTGCGAATATACGACCCCGAAATCAGATTCGGGAGGCGGGGAATCGGCGTCGGCTCCACGCGCCGGCAGGTTAGGCGCGTGTATGGTTGGAGGCGTTGGTGGGGCGAAGGCGATAATTGGGCAGAAGTCGGCGACGGTGTAGTTTGGCTCGCTTTTTCCTTTTGCGAAAAAAATAAAGTTGAAAGCATTACTTTGTCGCTCGGACGCTAAAGGTTTTTTGGGGCATTCGATGAAAACGGTAGCTTGATGGATGTGTTTATATGGAAAACCGGTCGGTGATTATAAACAAGTCGATTTAGTTGCATGACTTGGGGGAGGGTGTAAAGATGCATAAACATAAAGCTCTCATTCCTATCATTGCTGCTCTTTCTCTTATTTTTATCGCTGCCGGTTTGACTGTATTTTTGTTGAGAGGGAGGGACTCTGATATAACAGAGTCCCCTCAGAGAGAGATACAAATACTTTTCGGCGGAGGGATGAGTAGGTATATAAACAATCCGACTTTTACTTTTTTTCGGGTTGTTGACGGTAACGTGCTTGAAACTTACCATATCGGACCGTTGGTTTCAGCCGACTCGATTGAATACGGCAAGTCGATTGAGGACAGTTCTGACTTTGACATCAGTATGTTGGACAAATTTATAACTGACAGCGGACAGAGCGTGGTATTCACTTTTCCGGAACGAGAGCGAAGTTTCAGCAGCTCGCGAAGAGTGCTTTCACAACGGCAGTTAAATAATATTTGGATACTTGCCGCAAATGTAGAGCATAACGATTCGGCTGAATGGTATTTTTCATCATTTGACAGAGGCAGGCGTCAAGTGTGGATAATTATTGATGGTGAGATGTTCAGGAGTTCATATGTTCCCAACGTCCTGGGAAACGAGAGTGATGTTAATATTGAGCTGCTCCGTCTGCTCTATTACTTTATTGATTTGTCCCCCCAAGGCGTTAGGGATGCGTAATTATAAAGCTCTCACTGCTGTCATTATCATCAGCTGCAAAAAGTGCTATGAATTTGAAACCGGGCAATCAATTAAAAAAGCAAGCCGCTGGGGAACACCCTTCGGCTTGCTTTTTTTAAGTATAGCGGTTTGCTAAAACGTGTGTAAAATTTGCGTACATGCATTGTGGTGCGCTATATATGCGATTTTTACGTAAATGTGCGTAAACGGTGAAGTTAAATTTCAAATTTCATTGCAATTGCACCGCTTCATACAACCCCTGCAACCTCCGCGCAAGCGCAGTATAACGATGCGTAACGCGGTTATTGTCAACCATGCGATGCATGGTCTCCGTCGTTCCCACTAAAATTGCAAGCTCGCGGGCGCGAGTCACAGCGGTGTAAAGCAAATTCCGCGTGAGCAACATCGGCGGGCCGCCGAAAAGCGGAATAATCACCGCGCGATATTCGCTGCCCTGCGATTTGTGAACAGTTACTGCATATGCCGGCTCAAGCTCGTCGAGCTGCGAAAACGTGTAAGCCACGCGCCGGCTGTCGTCAAAAAGAACGCACATCTCGTCGTCGTCGATGGATAAAATTACGCCCATGTCGCCGTTAAATACGCCTTCGCCGAAATCCGAACGCCGTCCGTTTTTCCAAATTTCCCACGATGCGTCGTAATTGTTGCGAATCTGCATAACCTTGTCGCCTTCGCGGAAAGTTATTGTGCCGTATTCTCGCTCGCGTTTTTGCGGCGACGGCGGATTCAGCTTCGCTTGCAACGCCGCATTAAGCGCGACAACCCCGAGCGTGGATTTCCGCGTGGGCGTAAGCACCTGAATATCATGCAGCCCGTCCAAGTTTTTGTGCGCCGGCAACCGCTCGGCAATCAGCTCCAAAATTGTTGCGGTAACTTCCTCCGGCGAATTTCGCGCCATAAAAAAGAAGTCTTTTTCACGATTGTTCGCTGCGGGATATTCACCCTTGTTGATTCTGTGCGCGTTTGTGATAATCGCGCTTTCCGCCGCCTGACGAAAAATTTCCGTAAGCCGCGCAACCGGCAAGCACCCCGAATTTATTAAATCTTTCAACACATTTCCCGCGCCGACCGGCGGCAATTGGTCAACGTCGCCCACCAAAATAAGCCGCGTTCCTTCCGGCACGGCGTCGAGCAAACTTTTCATAAGCATAACGTCAATCATCGAACTTTCATCCACAATGAGGACATCCGTTTCAAGCGGCTCGTCCTCATTTTTTTTAAAAACTTGCCGCCGCGAATCTTCCGAAATAAAACTCACTTCAAGCAGCCGGTGAATCGTTTTCGCCTCGCGCCCGGTTGCCTCGCTCATGCGCTTCGCGGCGCGACCGGTCGGCGCGGCAAGAGTAATTTCAAGCCCCTGCTTTTCAAGCAGCCCGATAATTGTGTTGATAACCGTGGTTTTTCCCGTTCCCGGTCCGCCGGTTAAAATTAACACGCCCTTTGTAAGCGCGGATTCAACCGCGACTTCTTGGCTTTCCGACAGCGTGATGCCGGTTGTCGGAATGCGCGAGCTTTTAATTTCCCCGCCCGAACTTAAATTCAGCGCAAAAAGTTTTCGCGCAATTTTCATTTCGGCATAATAAAGCGCGCTTACGAAAACGAGAGGTTCGTCAGAATCGGCGAGCTTTTCGCGAATAATATGCCGCTCCATTTGCATTCGCGCGAGTTCGTTTTCAACAAGTTCCGGCGGACAAATCAGCAAATCGGCTGCCTGCCGAATAAGCGCGGACGTCGGCATACATGTATGCCCGTCGTTTGCCGCCTCCCACAGGCAAAATCGAACGCCGGCAGAAATTCGCGCGGGCGCATCGCGGGAAATCCCCATTCGATAGGCGATTGCGTCGGCGGTTTTGAACCCGATTCCGTCGATGTCATCCGCAAGACGATACGGATTTTGCCGAACGGCGTCAATTGTTTCATCTTTATAGCGTTTGTAAATTTTCATGGATGCGGCGGGAGTGATGCCGTTTTCCTGCAAAAATAACATTGCCTCCCGTTGACCGCGCTGTTCGTGAAACGCCTCAGACATTTTCAGGGCTTTTTTCAGAGAAATGCCGCGAATTTGCGCTAATTTTTCCGGGTCGCGCTCAATCACGTCGAAAGAATCCTCGCCGAATTTCGCAACAATTTGCCGCGCCGTTTTCGCCCCGATGCCCTTAATTACGCCCGACGCAAGATATTTTTCAATTCCCGACAGTGTACTCGGCTGAACGCGCTGCGCTTTCGCAACCGCAAGCTGCTTGCCGTATTTCGGATTATCCACATATGTACCTTCAATTTTGATGCTTTCGCCCTCAAGCGGGTTCGACAAAAAGCCGGTACAAACGATTTCGTCTTCGTCCGCACCGACTTTTAATGCCTCTGACTCAGTTATCCCCAACGAAAAAACGGTATAACCGTTTTCCTCGTTATGAAAAATTACGCCCTCGATTTGTCCCTCAATTGAGATTGTTTCGTTCGGCATGGGTTGCCCCCGATGTGTGGATTTATGTATTTATGTTCTCGGGGCTCCGCCCCGAACCCTGCGAACTTTTTGAAAAAAGTTCGACAAAAACCCTTAAAAATCGCGCAACGCGCGATTTTGTGATGGGGTCAAGGGGTCAACGACCCCTTGTGGGGTGCGGGGCGAAGCCCTGCGGTTTTAAAAAAAATTGGGCGAAGCCCTGCGGTTTTGAAAAAAATTTTTATTTAATCGCGGTAAAGTTCTGCGTGGGTTTCTTCGAGCTGCTTTATTATGGGGAGCTTTTGGGGGCATTTTTCTTCGCAAACGCCGCATTTTGTGCAAGCGACGGGACTCGCGCTTTTGTGCCATGCGTTGCCGCGAATGGTCGCGTTATAGTCGCCGACGGCATGTTCCGTAAGCCCGTAAACGCGATGCGTGTTCATTATGCCGAAAAGATGCGGAATGTTTATATCTGCCGGGCAGGGCTTGCAATAATCGCAGGATGTGCAGTAAAGCTCGGCGAGTTTTTTGTTCTCCTGCATGATTTTTTTGATTTGCGCGATTTCCGCGTCGGACAAATTTGCGTCGCGGGAAGCGATGGCGGCGTTTTCGTCAACGTGAGAAATATGGCTCATGCCGGAAAGGGAAATATCGACGTTAGGGTTCGCCAACACGAAGCGCATCGCCATTTCTGCGGTGCCGGCGGGTTTGTTTTTCAGCAGGCTGCTGATTAAATCGCTGGGTGCGCCCAGTTTTCCGCCGCCCACAGGCCCCATTACGACTACGCCCAAGCCGCGTTCCTTGGCGTATGCCAAGTTGTCCTCGTTTGAACGGTCGAGCAAATTATATTGTACGAGTACCGATTCGAAGCGACCGCCGTTGATGATTTCGGGCAGATTTTTTGCGTCATCGTGGAACGAAAACGAGAGGTGCTTGATAAGCCCTTCGGATTTTGCGCGTTCGGCGGCTTGAAGCGGGCCGTTTGAAAGGGTTTCCCAGTGTTGATAACCCTTCAGGTTTATGCCCCAGAAATGATAAAAGTCGATGCTGTCGAGATTGAGATTTTTCAGGGATGTTTCGAGTCGTTTCATCCAGTCGTCGGGGCTGTCGTTTTCGATGGGATTTTTTGTGGAAACGTAAATTTTGCCCGGTTTTGTCCATGACTTCAACGCTCGCCCGACCGCGCCTTCGCTGAGTTTGTCGTTGTAGTAGGGGGCAGTGTCGATGTAATTTACGCCGAGTTCGAATGCGCGATGCATCATGGGAATTGCCAGGTCATCGTCGATTTCTTTTTTGTCGCCTTCGCCGCGCATGGGAAGGCGCATCGCGCCGAAGCCCAGTGCAGACATTTTTATGCCGGTTTTGCCGAAGTTGTTGAATAACATAAGTATTCCCCCCGTGGGTGTGATGGATGTGTTTTGTTGAAGCCAATTGACTTCTTACAAAATTGAAATTTTCGTCTCGGGCTTTGCAGCAAGACGCCTCGCTTTTTGTCGTTTCGCTTTGCAAAACGACTGCCGCTCGGCAAGCAGCAAATCCCTCTCCGAAAATTCCTGAATGGCGCAAGAAGTCACTATTAAAAAACCCTGCCGAATAAGGAAGGGTTTGATTTGATTATACCGCTTTGTTTACCATTTTTGTAAGCCGCGATTTTTTTCTTGCGGCAGTATTTTTGTGATAAACGCCTTTTGAGGCGGCTTTGTCTATCGCGCAGATTGCCTGAAGCAAGAGCGCGTTTTTGTCGGGAGAGTTTGTGTCCGCCGCAACTGTTACCTTTTTGATAGCGGTTTTTGTTGCGGATTTAATATGTTTATTTCGCGCCTGCCGTTTTTCGGCAACGCGAATACGTTTTTGCGCCGATTTAATGTTTGCCAACCGATTCACCTCCGTCGATTTTATTTACATGCCCGAGTATTTTTACAAAAAATTCACAAAATGTCAAGTATGAAATGCAAAAAAATCGTCAGGGCGGCGGCAGTTGTCCCGTGAAAAATTTTTGCGAGAAAATATTTTCCGAAATTTATTCCGAGTCCTGCCATAAAATGCGCGGTTTGTGCGTGAACCGAAAAACCGCCGAATCCTATTATAAAAGCCGCCAATCCCAATGAAAATGCTGTGTGCGGCAGTCCTGCGGCGTATTGCGAGCCGTTTGTTACTTCAAAAACCGAGGCAATTATTTCCGCGCCGGGAATCGGCAACATTTCAATCAACGCGACAACAACGGCAAAAAAAATAATAAGCCCTCCGATGATTGTAATTGCGTCCATGGAATTTTTAACGGATTCGGATAATGCCCGCGCGAACGGCATGGGAGAGTGTGATTTTTCGACACTATCCGGGGACGCGCTGTTCGATTTCGAAAAAATAACTTTTTTGCTCGAAACGGGCGAATTTGACGAAATTCGGCGGACGGCTTCGGAGTCGTTTCGACAGAAATTGCGAACGCCTTTGAGAACCGTGAAGGCGAGACGGGAAATCGCGGGCTTCTGCGCGTTTTCCGGCGAAACCTGAACGGGCTTCTCAAGTGCGTTCGCAATACTGCGAACAGGATTCGATGATGAAACCCGCGCGGGATTCGCAAATCCTTTAGCTGAAATGCCTGTAATTATTGCGGCAAGAACGTGTGACGCCCACAAAATATATCCGACCTGCGCACTTTGAAACATGCCCGCGCCGACAACTCCCAAAATAAAAATCGGCCCTGCATTATTGCAAAAAGCCAAAAGATGCTGCGCCTGCGCGCCGGAAATTTGACCTGCGCGTTGTAAATCCGCAACGGTTTTTGCTCCTACCGGGTATCCGGATGTTAAACCGACAAAAAGCGCGATGCCTGCTTCGCCGGGCAGTCGAAAAAATTTTTGCATAAAAGGCGAAAAAATTTTTGCGAATGATTTAGCGTATCCGGACAAAATAAGCATATTGGTTGCAATCATAAACGGCAGAAGTCCGGGCAGCACATTATTAAACCACAGTAATAATCCCTCCCGGGAAGCTGTTAAGACAATTCGGGGAAATATTAACAAAAAAACATTGAATAACACGAGAAGAAGTGCTATAATCATTAAGCAACACATCCGATGTTCGTTGGATTTATTAAATTTGTTAAAAATTCGTTAAAAGTTATTAAGTCCGTTGTTTTTTTCAGCATATTATAATGAAGCGCGAGAGGGGTGGGGGAGCAATGGCAAACAGACGAGTACCGCCGAACGGTCGCAGGCCCGGACAAGCTCCGCGACAGACCTCGCGACAAACTCCGCAGGGCAAGCCGCGCAACCCCGTTCGCAAAACGCCCAAGGCGCGAACCGGAATGCCGGGTTCGGCGCGGTTGGTAATCGGGTTGTTTTTCGCCTTCGTTGCGGTTTACATGGCTCGCGGGGTGTTTGACTTCTTTCAGCAGGATGTCGGCGTTATGACGTTGCGGCTCGAAAACATCGAACGCGCAGAGTCCGTTCCCGCCATGATAATCCGCCACGAGGAAGTATTTTTTGCCGACAAAGACGGGCGAGTCGCGTTCGCCGTTCCGGATTTTGAGCGCGTTCGTCGCGGCGACCCGGTTGCAAGCGTCATGGATGTTGAAGAAGTAAGCCGCCTTGAGCAGGATATGTCGCGGCTCAGCCGCGAAATCATCACCGTTCACGAAATGCGTCAGGCCAATACCACTGACCCGCATGTTGCGCGCGTAAACGCAAGCCTGCAAGGCCGAATGGACAGGCACGCACACAACAACATGCAAATGAATTTGTCGGAAACATATGCGTTGCTTTCAACGCTTTCGCAAATCACCGAAAACCGCAACACCATGATTACGGCAGAATCCGTTGATATCCGAGGCGATTTAAGCCGGCGTTACAGCCAACTCAACGAGCAGTTCGGACTCAGCTCAAACGATATTTATGCCACAATGACGGGGATTATGTCCCCGTTGGTTGACGGCTTTGAAGGCAACGACGGTTTTACGCCGGATACAATGCGGTTGCTCAATCGCGAGCAGGTCAACATGAGTGCGCCGCCGGATGCAATTATTCCCGGGCGCGAAGTTTATCAGGGCGACGCGATTTTTAAAATCGTGGGAAACACGTGGTATATTGCCGCATGGATGCCTCACGAGATGGCGCATGGTTTCGCCTACGGCGACAATCGCGCAATATATCTCGAAAGTGTTGCAACGGGGCGTTTCGAGCGTGTGCCGGTGCGCATTTACTACTTGAATCCGGCTTTCCGAGATACTTTTGTGATTTTCAGGACAACCCATAACGTCGCGGAATTTTTGAACCAGCGAAACGTTAATCTTCGCCTGACCGGGAGCGCGCGAACCGGTTTTACCGTTCCGTCGTCCGCAATCGCAACCCGAAGGTTTTATCGTGTGCCGCTCACCCACATTCACGGCGTAGAAAATTTCGCCGTAATGCAGCGGCTGGAAACGGGGACGGAATCCATATCTGTGCAAATTGCGTCGGAAACAGCAACTTATGCGTATATATTGGAAGATAATTTCCCGCTCTCCCCCGGCGACACGCTTGTTCCTGTTCTGTCCGACCCGCCCCTTCCGATGCATGTACTTTCCGATGCCTGTATCCGCATAGTTCGCGGGATATATCGCTCGCACTTAAATGTCGCAAGTTTCGTTGAAGTGAATATCGAAGGCGAAGTTTTGGATGCAGGGGCGTTTATCGTGATTGACCCGGCTCGAAACACGCAAATTCAACAGTTTCACGTAATAATTACCGATGCGTCGATGGTGCGCGACGGGCAGGTCGTGCGATGAGTACGACGATTGCTGAAAACGTCGCCCGTGTGCGCCTTGAAATAAGCGAAGCCGCGAAAAAAGTCGGGCGCGACCCTGCCGAAATCAGGTTGGTCGGCGTAACAAAAACGGTGGGAGTCGAACAAATAAGCGAGCTTCTGGCGACGGGCGTAACGGAAATCGGCGAAAATCGTGTGCAGGATTTTCTTCCCAAGTACGAATATTTTGCGGAACAGGAGCTTCGCCCCGAAAAGTGGCATTTTATCGGTCATTTGCAACGAAACAAGGTGAAATTTATTGTAGGCAAAGTTGACTTAATCCACTCGGTTGATTCGATTGCACTTGCCGAAGAAATCAATAAACGCGCCGAAGCACTGCAAACGGTTCAAAAAATTTTGCTCGAAGTAAATATTTCAAACGAACAAAGTAAATTCGGCATACGCCCGGAAGAAGTTTTAAAAATTGCGAAAAATGTCGAAAAAATGAAAAATTTGCAGATTTCCGGTTTGATGTGCGTAGCTCCGTTTGTGCAAAACCCGGAGGAAAACCGCAAATATTTTACTAATATGAAGAATTTAAGTGTTGACATCCAATCGAATGACCGGTATGATACAATTCTAGGGGGATTGTCCGCAGAATTGAGCATGGGAATGACGGGCGACTTCGATGTTGCGTCACAGGAAGGCGCAACAATGATTCGACTCGGAACAGCTCTTTTCGGGGAACGAGCAAGGCAGAAATAAAGGAGGTTCTCGGCATGATGGGATTCATTGACAAGATTAAGGAAAAGTTCACGAACAACATGATTGCACCCGGCTCGGAAGAGGCGTACGGCGATTATGACGGCGAATTTTATGATGATGACGAAGAATATTACGAAGACCCCGCGCCGGTTCGGGTGAACGACAGGTCTGCCGCGCCTCTTTCACAAAAAAAGAGCAGTTCTCGCCAACAACGCAGCTACAGCTCGAAAGATAATGTTTATGCCATGACCGGTACGGTAAATGTACAAAAGCCGTCCGAAACCATAATCATACAGCCCCAAAGCATGGAGGATGCAGTTGTAATCGGAAGCCATGTACGCAGCGGAAGAATGTGCATTGTTGACCTTACAGGTGTTCCCAATGCTGAGGCGCAACGTGTTGCGGACTATCTTTGCGGGCACTGTGATGCTCGTGACGGCGCGATAACTCGCATAAACAACTCAATGATTACGGTTGCGCCCCATCACCATAAGGTGCAGCGTGACTTTCGCGAAAGCGGAAAAGACGTAGGCAACGGCAGCGGCGTATTTGATACCGGATTCTTTAAGAAGGCTTCAAACGGCGGCAGGTAAGCGATGAGTATAGTTCTCGCAAATGCCGTAAACACATTTTTTTCGGTTCTGTATGTCGTGTTGTTTATTCGCATAATTCTTTCATGGTTTCCGGTGAATCGCGACGGCAAGCTGATGCAGCTTCTTTTTGCGATTACCGAGCCGATTCTCGCGCCGATTCGCAAACTTGTTCAGCGTTCGCCCCTTGGCGGTCCCGGAATGGTGTTGGATTTTTCGCCGCTGATTGCCTTCATTCTCTTGCGATTGGCGAACAGCATTTTGGTTCCGCTAATTGCCGGTATGAATTTTTAACAAAAACGACCATGCCTCCATATGATACAAGTATGACTTGTCATAGGAGGCATGTTTTTATGTTCAATAAATACGATAACGCATTGCAAATGAACCCGACCTATCATACGAGCCCGCAACCGAGCGCGAATTATTCGCGCGCAGGCTTACCGTACCGGCAACCGGCTTCTTCTCCTCAACATCACCCGAATTATTCGCGCCCCGTACCGCAGAATTATTCGCGGCCTGTTCCGCCGCCGCCGCATCCGATTGCCCGCCCTGTTCCGGTCAGGCAAACGTCGCCGCCGGTTATGCGGCCGCCGGTGCCTTTTACGGATTACGGCCCTTCGCCTTTTATCGTGAACATCGAGGATGCAACGCTCGCAAATGATTACTACCGGCAGACGCTTTGGACCGGGCCGCATATGCAATCCACGCTTATGACAATTCCCGAGGGTGGGGATATCGGGCTTGAAGTTCACCCCGACAATGACCAGTTTCTGCGCCTCGAACAGGGGCAGGGTTTGGTGCAAATGGGGCCGGCGGAAAATAATTTGCCCATGCGGCAGACGGTATTTGCAAACTCGGCGATATTCGTTCCCGCAGGAACGTGGCACAATATCACAAACATCGGCACAGAACCCATGAAATTATATGTAATTTACTCGCCGCCGCATCATCCCCCCGGCACGGTTCATGCGACAAAAAAAATCGCGGAACAAGAGGGCGATTGATTCCTCCGGTAAACGTAAAACCGCAGGGCTTCGTTAAAACCGCAGGGCTTCGCCCCGCACCCCACGAACTTTTTTAAAAAAAGTTCGACAAAAACCTAAAATCGCGCATTCGCGCGATTTTTTTTGTTGAATATAGCGGACGCCATTGAGAACCGTGAAGGGGGAAATCGCGGGCAATGGCGAGTGTACTTCTCCCGCACCTTTCCGTGCGTTTTCCGACGAAGCCCAAACGGTGCGTTCGCGATAAAAAAGAAGCCTGCCCCGAAACCGTTCTTTTTGCGCAAGCGCGAAAGACCGCCTTCAGCTTGACCCGCCCTAAATTGCTGTGTTGACATCTCCGACGTGTTGCCGTGCAATGAATTTGCTGCGACGCGATGTCGGAGCGAATTTCGGAGGTGCGCATAATGAAATTGAACAGGCTTTCCGATGTGGAAATGGAAATGATGCAAACGATATGGGGATTAGCTGCCCCTGTAACCGTTGCACAGCTGCTTGCTGTTTTTGATGAAAGCAAGGGTTGGAAAAATTCCACCATATCAACAATGTTGGAGAGAATCATAGCAAAGGGATTTCTCCGCAAAGAGATGAAAGGCAAAGTAAATTATTACAGCACAGTTGCTACTTTGGAGGACTATCGAAAGCAAGAAGGGAGAAATATATTAGCTTCTCTTTACGGGGGCAGTGTTAAAAATTTTATGGCGGCACTTGCAGGGGACGACGGTATGACAAACGCCGATGTAATGGAATTGCAAGAATGGTTCTCAAGCAATATAGGCAGGGATGGTGATATTAAGTGAGCTTACTTTTGGGCTTAATTACCGGCAGCATGGCAGGAAGTGTAATATTCTTGGCTATGCTCCTGCTTCGCCCGATTACGGGGAAAATTTTTTCCGAATCGTGGCATTATTATTGTTTGCTTATCCCGCTGATTTTTTTACTCGGCGGCACACATGCGGCAGCAAGTTTAAGAAATCCGGACATTGCCGCAGAAAACACACCGAACACATCGCAAGCAGTGCCGATTAGTTTCGAGCATGGCTTTATCATGCATCCGGATAATCACCGGCCCGATATGCCTGTGCGTGATGCGGAAGTAACTGCTGACCCTTTGCCGGGATATTTTTTATCATATCTTGAGGCAGTCGTACCGTTTCTGCTTGCGGTTTGGGGATTGGGTGCAATTTTGTTTACGGTAACCGGCATAGCGGAGTATCTGAAATATCGTCGCAGCGTTTTGCGCAACGCGGTGAGTGTTATCGATATCAAAATCCCTGTTGTTGTAAGTGCAACTGCTCATACGCCCATGCTTCTCGGCGTGATAAAGCCGATAATTGTTCTTCCCGATATGTATTTTACATACGAGGAATTGAATATGGTTTTGGCGCATGAAATGATGCACTACAAGCGTAAAGACCTGCTTGTGAAGTTGTTAATGTTTATTGCAAACGCCGTACATTGGTTTAATCCTGTTGTCTATGCTCTTAACAGGCAGTTAAATGTAATGTGTGAATTATCCTGTGATGAAAAAGTTGTGTTGGAAATGAATCGGCAAAACAAGAAACTGTACGGCGAAACAATTTTGCAAGTTTTAAAGCACAGCACGACACAAAGAAATTTAACCGGCAATGTTTTTTTTGCAACTAACTTGTGTAATTCCAAAAAAAATTTCAAAAGGAGATTGATAAGTATGATGAATGCAAAGAAAATGAAAAAATCTGTGGCGGCACTCGCTTTAGCTACAGGGTTCCTGTTTGTTGCGGGCGGATTTGTCGCGTCTGACCTGATGGGTTTTTCCGTATCCGCAGCACACACCGCATGGTCGGACTTTCGACAACCCGAAATAACAATAAATGTAATGCCGAATGCAGCCGGGGCAATTCCGGATGCTCTTTCATCGGATGAAGCCGCCTTAACGGGAGCGCGATACATTTGGGATGTGTTTGGTGAAAGTATCGACGGCAAAACTGTTATGTTGTCGTACAGCGATTCGCCTTTTTTTGCAGAAACGAGGTGGGAGGGCATGGTTGCGGGCGCGCAAGCGGAAATGCCTCCTTCTGAATCGGGAGGAGTATCAAGCCGTACGCTTTTTGAACGCAACGTGTATTTCTCCTTCACTATCAACGCAGTTACGGGCGAGAGGATAGACATACTCCGTATTCAAGAAGATTTACCCGAGCCGGTTTCCGAGAGAATGAGCGAAATAGTATGGGAATTTGAAAATCCCACAGAAGAGGGACTCAGATTTTTGGCATCAATTGCGGGCGGAGCCTCGCCGGACTCCTTTGACCTTAACGCATACTCCCTGCTTGCAAAGGACTACGCCTCGCGGCATTTTGTGAACACAGAACCGGTTGGTGTTGAATTCAGAAGTATCGGCAGTGGCGCGTCAAGGTTCGACTTTGATGAAAACGGAGAGCTGTTTATTACATCACGTACTTTGAATTTTGAAGTTACGGACAGCACCGAACGTGTTGTTCATGTGGCAATTGATGAAGCAACAAGGGAACTTATTTCAATAAGACATAACGATATGACAGGTCAATCGCCCTTTGCATAAATGCCCCCGCAGAATCCGGCCGGGTCATTCAGATAACGCGAATGACCCGGCGAACCGTGAAAGCGAGGCGGAAAATCGCGGGCAACGGCGGAATCAGCCATAATCAGCCATAATATGCAGTCGAAAAAATCGCGCATTCGCGCGATTTTTTGTTTCGCCGCGCTTTTATAAAAAGCGGGTGGACTTGGGGCGAAGCAGCTTCCGGCCTCGAGGGAATGTGCCGCAAGTTGTGTAGCGAGCGCACTGTATGACGCGCCGCGAAAACTTTGCAACGAAGCAGCTTTCGGCTTCGAGGGAATGTGTCGCAAATCATACATGTCCCCGGCGTTCAGTGCGCGCTTGGCGCGCCGCGAAAACTTTGCAAACGAAGCTGTTTTCGGCTTCGAGGGAACGTGTCGCAAGTTGTGTAGCGAGCGCACTGTATGACGCGCCGCGAAAACTTTGCAAACGAAGCTGTTTCCGGCTTCGAGGGAACGTGTCGCAAATTACATGTGTCCCCGGCGTTCAGTGCGCGCTTGGCGCGCCCCGCTTGATTAAACCGCCCCGAAGTGATATAACGTTGCCATGCAAACAATCAGGCTGATTTATAATCCGTTTTCCGGCGACAAACGCTTCAAGGACACGGTGGATTCCTGTGCGGGAGTTTTTTCCGGCGCAGGATTTTTGACGTGCTTTTGTCGTGTGCATAACCCGGCGTCCCTTGAGGCGGCAATTGCCGGCCTCACAGACGAGTACGCGGTTGTTATTGCCGGGGGCGACGGCACAATTAACATGACGCTAAATACTATGAAGCGGCTCGGCAAAACGACGCCGTTGGGAATTATTCCCGCAGGCACGGCGAACGATTTCGCGTCGTTTTTGGAAATCCCCAAAGACCCTCGCGCGGCGGCGGAAGCGATTGCTCAAGGGCGCATTATTTCTGCGGATTTGGGCAAAGTGAACGGGAAGTATTTTGTCAATGTGTGCGGGGGCGGGCTTTTTATTAACGTGTCGCACTCGATGTCGCACGACAATTTGGCGAAAAGTATTTTGGGAAAACTGGCGTACTATATTAAGGGGCTCGGGCAGCTTCCGAATATTTCGCCGTTGCGCCTGCGAATTACCTTGCCGAACGCTGTGCATGAAGACGATTTCGCGCTGTTTTTGCTGCTAAACAGCGGCGGATGCGGCGGCTTTCACAAAATTTCGCCTCACGCATCTGTTACCGACGGTTTTTTGGATTTCGTTGCGTTTCGCTTTATGCCGATGAAGGATATTGCCGGGCTTTTTTTGAAAATTCTTTCCGGCGAACATTTGGACGACCGAAAAATTTTATTCGCTCATGTGCCGGAAGTTTCGGTCGAAAATCTCGGCAAAGAGCATGTTGACACCGATGTTGACGGCGAACCCGGCCCGAGCCTGCCGCACAAAATTACATGCGAAAAGTCTGCGTTCTCGCTTATCGTACCGTCGCGATTTAAAAAATAAGGGGCGTTCCTGTGGAAAACAAAAAATATGCCGCGCTTGTTCGCGAAAATTTCGAGCAAGCTGTTGCCGGCGGCAACGCAGTGAAATCATACATGGACGCATCGACAGCGGTTTATTGCGGCAAGCCGCAGCCGTGTCTTTACATACCGAAAATTTTTTCGCGCCGCGCATGGGCTTTTTTGCAAAAAGCCGCCGCAGATATTCATGCGATTTTGGAAAAAGTGATTGCTCGCTATTTAACAGACGCGGAGTATCGCAGGCTTTTTAATTTCGACGCCGAGCTTGAGCGGCTGATTCTTTCGGATGCGGGTTATCCGAGCCTTTTGCCGATTTCGCGGCTTGATATTTTTTTCAACGAAGACGATTTTTCCTTCAAATTTTGTGAGTTTAACGCCGACGGCGCAAGCGCGATGAACGAAGACCGCGAAATTAACAACGCTCTGCGTCGGTGCGACCTTTTCAACGAATTTGCAAAAGCGCACGATTTGCACAGTTGCGAGCTTTTTGATTCGTGGGTGCGGGAATTTGCGCGCACCGCGGAAACCGGGGACACATGCCGGCGGCAGCAACCGCTCTCGAAGCCGGAAGTGGGACATGGCTTCGAGGGAACGTGCGGCAACCCACATGCGTCCTCGGCGAAAAGGGGCTTCGCCCCCTCCGGCTTCGAGGGAACGTGCGGAAACTCACATTTGTCCCCGGCGAAAAGGGGCTTCGCCCCCCCGGTGCTGATTGTCGATTTTATGGATTCCGCGACGCTGAACGAATTTATCGAGTTTCGAAATGCATTTCGGCGGGCGGGGTTTGATTGCGAAATTTGCGATATTCGCGAGCTTATATATGAAGGCGGCGCGTTAAAAACGGCGGCGGGTGCAAAAATTGACGCGATTTATCGGCGGGCTGTGACATGCGATATTATGCAACGGCAGGACGAAATTCGCCCGTTTTTGCAGGCGGCAACCGACGGCGCGGTGCGCATAATCGGGCATTTTCGAACGCAAGTTATTCATAATAAAAAAATTTTTGAAATTTTGCGGCGCGAGGAAACGCTGAATTTTCTCACGCCGGATGAACGGGAATTTATTTTGCGTCATGTGCCGGAAACTTTGCCGCTTGTGCGCGGCGCGTTCGACCGGGATGAAATTTTGCGAAATAAAAATGAGTGGCTTATCAAGCCGGAGGATTCGTACGGTTCGCGCGGGGTTTTTGCCGGGGTCGATACCGACGCGGAAGAGTGGGCGGCGGCGATTGATTCCGCCGTTGATACCGGCTATATTTTGCAAGAATTTTGCCCGCCGTTTCGAACGGAAAATCTCGATTTCAACGAATCGCCGCGCCCGGAGTTCAAAATGTACAACAATATCACCGGAATGTACGTTTACAACGGGCGGCTTGCGGGACTTTACTCGCGGGCGGGGCTTGCGGGCGTTATATCCGGCGGAACGCGCGGTTTGACAATGGCGTCGCTGGTGGAAGGGGGCTGTCGGTATGCAAATTAAATCGGAACTTGCGCGAGGCGAAATTCGAAATTTATATGTACTTTACGGGGCGGAGCGATTTTTAATTTTGCACTATGCGGCGGAAATTGAGGCGGCGTGCAGGGCGGAAAAAACTGTTTTCGGCGGCGGAAATGCGGCGGAAATTATTATGGCGGCGGAAAGCGTCGGGTTTTCGGCGGAAAAGCGGCTGATTTTTGTGCGGGATTCCGGATTTTTTGCCGCCGGCCGCAAAGACGAATCCGAAAAAATGGCGGAATATTTTGCAAAAATTCCGCCGGATACCACGCTTGTTTTCACGGAATCGGAAATCGACAAGCGCACGAAAGCGTTTAAAGCGGCGGCAAAATGGGGCGCGACAGTTGAATGCGCGCCGCTTAATCCGGCGGATTTGGCCAAGTGGTTGGGCGTTATTGTGAAGAAAAAGGGGAAATCATTTGCGTCGGGGGCGGCGCAATATTTTTTGCGCACGTGCGGAAGCGACATGGCGAACCTCGCGAACGAGGCGGAAAAACTGATTCATTTTTGCGGCGAAAGGAGCGAAATATCGGCGCAGGACATCGACGAAATTTGTACGCCAACCCTCGAAGCGCGAATTTTTGATTTAACCAAAGCCATGGGTGCCGGGCGCACGGCAGACGCGCTGCGGCTGTACAACGATATGCTGTTTCTCAAGGAATCGCCGTACATGATTTTGACCATGATGATTCGGCAATTGCGCATAATTTTGCTGTGCAAAGTGCAAAAAGAAACTCCTCGCGCGCAGCTCGCCAAGGAGTTAAAAATCATGGAGTTTGTGATACCGGAGGCACTTTCGCACGGCAAACGCTTCAGCGAAGAGCAGCTTATTGCCGCGCTTGAAAAATGCCTCGACACAGATGTACGCATGAAAACGGGGCTTATCGCCCCGGAAATTGGTGTTGAGATGTTATTGCTTTCGATTGCCTAGAAAAAATCGTCAGACGATTTCCACGTTTACCTTTTTTTCTTCGTTTATGGCGGCGGCTTTTACAAGGGTGCGAATTGCGCGAGCGATGCGCCCTTGTTTGCCGATTACCTTGCCCATATCGTCGGGCGAAACTTTAAGGCGCAGGGTTGTTATGCCGTTTTGCTCTTCCTCGGTTACGCTGACCGCGTCACGATTGTCCACCAAGTTTGTGGCGAGTAAAACAAGAAGCTCTTTCATACATATTCACCTCACACGCCGGATTTTTTCAAAAGTGCGCGAACGGTGTCGGTGGGTTGCGCCCCTTTAGAAATCCAGTCCTTTGCGGCATCGGTATCGATGCGGATTTCGGAGGGTTTTTTTGTCGGGTCGTATGTGCCGATTTCCGCCAAAACTTTGCCGTCGCGCGGGGTGCGGCTGTCTGCAACCACTACACGATAAAACGGTGCTTTCTTTGCGCCCATTCTTTTCAAACGAATTTTTACCATTGTTAATTCTCCTTTTTGTGTTTTTATTTTTTGTGCAGTTTTCCGAACATCTTGCAAAACTGCTTATCAGAAGGGGAATCCCCCTCCTAATTTTCCGAACAAACCTTTCTTTTTCTTCATGCCGCCCGCCAAGCCTTTCATCATTTTGCGCATTTCCTCGAATTGCTTCAGCAGACGATTAACTTCCTGAATTGTGCGCCCGCTTCCGGCGGCAATGCGACGCTTGCGCGAACCGTTTAAAACAGAAGGGTCGCGACGTTCCGAAGGGGTCATGGATTGAATAATTGCCTCCATGTGAACCATTGCTTTCTCGTCAACATTCGCGCCGGCGAGGGCGGCTTGATTTACGCCCGGCATCATGCCGAGCAAATCTTTAATGCTGCCCATTTTTTTAATTTGTTGCATCTGTTGCAAGAAATCCTCGAGGTCGAGAGAATTTTCGCGAAACTTTTTTTCGAGTTCGGCGGCCTGTTTTTCGTCGAAGGCAGCTTGCGCCTTGTCGATGAGGCTTAAAACGTCGCCCATTCCGAGGATTCGCGACGCCATACGGTCCGGGTGGAACGGCTCCATGTCGTCGAGTTTTTCGCCCATTCCTACATACTTAACAGGCTTGCCCGTAACTTTTTTGACCGAAAGCACCGCACCTCCGCGCGTATCGGAATCCAATTTTGTAACGATTATGCCGTCAAGCCCGAGTTTTTCGTCAAAAGTTTGCGCGACGTTTACGGCGTCCTGCCCTGTCATTGCGTCAACAACGAGCAAAATTTCCTGCGGACGAACCTTGGCGCGAATCTGCCCGAGTTCGTCCATCAGTTCTTCGTCAATATGCAGGCGACCGGCGGTGTCAACCAAAACGATGTCGTGATTATTTTCGGCGGCATAAGCAAGACTTTTTTCCGCGATAACAATCGGGCTTTCTTTGTCGCCCATTTCGAAAACAGGGATATTGTACGTTTTTCCGACGATTTGCAGTTGCTTGATAGCCGCCGGGCGGTACACGTCGCAGGCAACAAGAAGCGGACGCTTGCCCTGCTTGCGCAAAATGCCCGCGAGCTTGCCGCTTGACGTTGTTTTGCCCGCGCCCTGCAACCCGACCATCATGTAAACCGTCGGCGGTTTTGACGAAAACGTGAGTTGGCTTTGCGTACTGCCCATAAGGGCAATAAGTTCTTCGTGAACGATTTTTATAACTTGTTGGCCCGGGTGCAGGCTCTCTAAAATTTCATGCCCGACAGCCTTTTCCGTTACGTCCGCGATAAACGCCTTTACCACACGGAAGTTTACGTCGGCTTCCAAAAGTGCAAGCCGAACTTCGCGCATGGCTTCCTTTACGTCGGCTTCGGACAGCTTGCCCTTGCCTCGCAACTTTTTGAACACATTTTGCAGTTTTTCGCCCAGTGATTCAAATGCCATATTGTCACGCCCTTGCTATATCAAATTTTCAAGCAAATTGCGTATTTGTGAAATTGCGGGGTTTTGCTCCGGTTCATCGAGTTCTTCGAGCAGAAGCCGAATTTTTTGCACATCCGCCAAACGATTTTCATGCCGCGCAAGCAAGCCGAGCCGCTTGTCGTAATGTTCGAGCCGTGTTGCCGTGCGCTTTAATATATCTGCTGCGGCTTGGGGCGTAATGCCTTCCGCCGCCCCGATTTCCGCAAGCGAACAGTCGTCCATATAGTGCAGTGCAAAAATTTCACGTTGTCGCTGCGTAAGCAGGTTTTCGTAAAAATCAAACAGAAGAATTTTTCGTTGTCGCGTTTCGGGCAAATCCATTTCTTCACGCCCTTCATGTAAAGTATAAATGCTTGAGAGGGACGTTGTCAAGCATTTATACTTTACGTACCGAGTTAAAAACTGCTATAATTGTTTGGATTTCGGGCGGAAATCCAATAATTTCTGATTTATGAGGTGAAGGGTATGGCTAATTCATTAGCGGGAGCAATTTATATGCTTT
>Ga0123355_10003548_pt1 | contig 22417 bp, 13 predicted proteins | sample TergutEmb28metaG_3_FD_89872 | JGI IMG/M metagenome (GOLD analysis project Ga0123355, IMG submission 89872) | Embiratermes neotenicus P1 segment gut microbial communities from Petit-Saut dam, French Guiana - Emb289 P1 | ecosystem: Host-associated > Arthropoda: Insects > Digestive system > Gut ... | reverse complement strand
TTTTAATATATTCATACCACTACAGAGAAAAGAAAACCGAGAGCAAAAAAGGAGATATCCCCCCCCCCCCCCCCCCCCTCCAAAGAGAAAAGGAGGAATTTATTAAGTACGTTTTTGTGTTTTGCAGGCTTCATAATGAACCAGCACCTCACTATGAATCAGGTGGAACTCGCCTGTTCTATATGGGACGCACTGACACTATTCGCTCTTGTTCAATAGAGTCGGTACATTTTGCCAAGACAATGCTTGATCCCAAGTGTTCAAATGAAGAGAAAAAACAAGCACTCTTGGCTGCCGTTAAAAGCCACAAAGATTATGCCACACAGGTAAAATAGAAATTTGGATTTAGGTGGTGGCTTTCATCCCTTGAAATGATAAAAACCTCAGGTTCAGGAGGAAGGACTCTTGCGAAAACGTGATGTTATCACGTTTGAAGTTAGAATGATACTTGGCCTCATGCTCAACCTATGAAAGTCACCATAGTTGGAACAGATGGTGAATAGAAGAATTATTATAGATATTTATAGAGAATTCAATTATGTTTAGGACTGGTTGGAGGAAGTACAGAGAATGTATTGTGGTAGAAGATTGATTACCAAATAGTGAGTAAAAAATCCCACAGCCCCCATATTGAATGGTTTGTAAACATCAATGGCTCAGCTGTGATGTAAGTTTAGAACTGAGAAGCTGCACCTGCTTTTATTGCCTATTGTTTTGGCTTAACAGTTCCTCGGTTACTTACGATTCACTTTACATGATACATAGTTCATATTGTTCTGTAAGTCTTGGGTAAATTTAAATTCTGAAATGTATGAAAATTCATACCTCATGTTTACTCTTCCTACCATATTATGGCAGCTACATGACCACTACACATGCTGCTCAAAATTGTAACAGAAGAATGCTCATGCTGTGTTCAGACTTTGATCAGATATAAAATGCAGTTCCCTTTAATGTCAGCTTCCAGAATGATACTTGTGAACTATTCAGGACTGCTGCTTGTTGTTTATTTTTCCAAACACCATTCACACCACAATTCCATGGAGCAGAACCATTGTGTATAAGCTAATAATCATGCAGATGGGAAAGAAATTCCCACCTGGTGTGGAACCTGAAGGTTCATTACATGCTGATGTGTCTGCCACAGCCCTCATAATTCAGATGAATTCAGTGGACACCCTTACATCTAACATATTTAAAACTGTTTGAAACCTAGTGGTAACTGTACATACCATTTGCTGGAACACTAAGAAATTTCACATATTGCCTGCTTAGTGTATTTGTATGCTTAGTGTGATTGCCATAGTAAACAGTCTTAACTGGTTGGTCATTGTGATTGTCATGGTGTACAGTGTTAGGCAGGAACTGAATATTTATATATATTTTAGATGATTATTGAAGGTAAGAGACCATTTGGAAGACTTGGGCAGAGATGGCAGCTTATTAAGGTATGTCCTAATGAAATAGGGTATGAGGGTGTAGGCTGGATTCATCAGGCTCAGAATGTGGTACAGTTGTGTGAACATGGTAGTAGACTTTAAGGTTGCAGGAAATGTGGCCATTGTCTTGAGTACCTGACAGACTGTTCATTTTTCAAAAGGACTCTGGCCACTGGAGTTCCTTTCAGTTAATTACCACACTTTTTAATTGGCATACGCATATTATATAACACAGTCTTCAAAATGTTTTTCAGTGTCCTGTAATGCAATAGTGAGATATTCAGTGCAAAAGTCTGTACAGCTAGAATCTGTCTTCTTTTAGGTTGCACTTGGACAAGGCATTGATCGGCATCTGCTGGGACTGAAGCTTGCAGCCGTTGAAAATGGAATGGAAGTACATCCTCTTTATAAAGACCCATCATATGTGCGTAGCACACACTTCAAAGTAACAACCAGTCAGGTAAAGTCCAAGTAAAACATTCATCTCTTATAGGTGATTATATTTTAGTGAAATTATAATTTAAAATTCCCAGCTGTATAACAGTTAGTCTCTATTTTCTCTCATCTAAGAATGATTCTGATATCAACAAAGTGGAGGGGTAGTCACATTACCTCCTTGACATGGTTGGCAACAGACTGGTGCACATGTTTGTCCTATGCACATTCACAATAAGCTGTATCATTATTTATCAATCTTGTCCATTGTATGTTGGCTTGGTGTTTGTATATACCATTGCCTTATGTCTGCTGTACATTTTATAAGTTTATTGATCCCTTCATGAGTGAATTTTAAGCATTCTGGATGAAACGTACATTTATCAGCTGACAGTGGGAATTCCAGTTGTTACTCTTCCATTCATAAATTTAATAATACTTCAATAGCAGATATAGGTTCTGTCCCATGGCTGTTAACAGCATGATTGTGGGTTGTCATAATCGATAAGGCATTGTGTTTTTATTACATAGCTTGTGGACCTTTTGTATGTCATTGCACAACATTTCACAGAACTTTTGCTGTCTTTCCTTATGTCGTACATGACTGCCAATATATGTGTTAAAGTAGTCACATCTTAAACTTTCAATTAGTCTATGTCCATAGGTTTATTGCAAAGTAAACCCAAGCTGGATGCAGTAGCTGTGACAAAACATAAAGACAAAAATCATTGACAGGTGACAATTTTTTAATGTGTTAAGTGGAAGAAATGTAGGTGTAGTAATTAAAGACATAAGAAAAGACGTGTGATCGGCTAGGCATGGCAGTGTCTAGTGGGCATTTTGCATCTGTAGAATCTAAGCAGTCCAGCCTGTCATGAGCAGATTTCATGTAGGTGCTGCAGTTGTGTGTGCAGATGGTAGGTAAGAACTGAAACATTATTTATGTGGGGTTTTGGCCAAGGCCACAAAGTTGAATGCAAAATGCACAGAACTTGTAGATCAAGGTGTCTTACAGTGGGATCCTGACTCATATCTGATCAAAGTTGTGATTTTGTATGTTCACCATGGTAGTGCAGATAATCTATAAATTTACTAACACTCTGATTTCAGCATCACTCTTCATTCACAAAGTGTACATACATAAACCTAATATTAGAACTGTTGAGCTAGGTGGATCCCATTGCTTATAGTGAGGTAATTCCTTAACATACTTGTTCTGGCAAATTAGTATAGATAAGGCAGCCATGTCTTTCCTACATAGTAAGTAGAATATTTCTGTGTACCAACTGTATTGAAGTGTGTCCAGTGCTAATTTTATGTGATGAGAGATTCTCTATGGATAGGGCATGTATCAAGTCACCTGTGAAATTGATCGGAACATTTGTGAAAATAACTTGAGTGAATATAAGCAGTTACTTTGTTGTGAGGGCTATGTTTGATGGTAAGGTAAAGGTAAGATGATAAAGTTGTCCATGGAACAAAACATGTAGTAAGGATTTATGGGTATGTGGAGGTAAAGCTCCATTCATTTTAGGCATCAGCACTAACCAGAGGTGATGGATAGGATGTATGCTAGGCTGTATAAATTGTATGCGCTACAGATTATTGGCTAATTTATATAATTTTTTGGCAGAATATTCCTGGTAATCACTTAGCCAAGAAGTTTCCTGTGGAGGGTTCATTACTATGTTGACAACAACCTGACATTTTTTTCCTGTGCAGAGGCAGATGAATCCAGCCGACACCATCGCACCACTTATAATTCATGTAAATATTATTTTGTAGTCTGTATAAAATTTCTAGCAATTTTTTCAATGACACTTACTTTCAGGTTGCAGGGAAAGGCAATTCGGTGATGTGTTATGGTCCAGTGGTTCCTGATGGCTATGCATCATGCTACAATCCATTGGGAAACACCATAAACTTTGGTTTAGCGGCTTTCAAATTAGGCCATGGTACGGATGTAAAGGCCTTCCATGATGCCCTAATGCAGTCATTTGATGACATGGAGAAAGTAATGGCTACTGGCCACCAAGTTAAAGCAAAGTTGTAATGTATATTCTCTTCAGTTCTACCAGGAATGTCTCAGCATTGACTGAGACATGGACTGTTGCTCTGCACTAGTTAGTTGATACTGACTTTTTGGTGTGTATGTCCAGTATCTGTAGCGGTGCTTTGTCTTGTGCCTTTTTAACTCCAGTATACCAACATAGTAGCGTAAGCAAAATATGGCATTCTGCGGACTAGAGCAGTTTGTATTCTAGGTGAAATTGACGAAAAACTGTTAATAAGATGCTGTAGTGTTCTTGCCATTTGTCTGGTTTGACATAGTGGGAAACTTGGAAAGTATGAAGCCTGTCCATGTGGTTGTACAATATCAGTTGATACTGGCTTTTTGGGGTATATGTCCAGTATTTGTAGCGGTGCTTTGTCTTGTGCCTTTTTTAACTCCACTATACCAACATAGTAGCGTAAACAAAATATGGCATTCTGTGGACTAGAGCAGTTTGTATTCTAGGTGAAATTGGGGAAAAACTGTTAATAAGGTGCTGTAATGTTCTTGACATTCGTCTGGTTTGACATAGTGGGGAACTTGGAAAGTATGAAGCCTATCCATGTGGTTGTACAATATCTGAACTTCACTATTCCAATGGAATTTTCCTACTTGTATTATTGATGTCCTTAGGGTTTTACTTAAGACACTGTGACTGAAGTATGTTACCTCAAAGTAATGTATTAATTTTTCACATAAGATTTTTCTGAATCACCAGAATTGAAAGAATTTTAAAGTATGATTGATGTTGAAAGTGACCAGACAGTTCTGTATCTTCGTAGTCATTGACAGGAGAGTATTTTTTTTTAGTATCCTCCCGTCAATATTGACTGCCACTTTATTAAAGAAAAATGCCATCCAGTTGAAGGGCCTTAACTTTCCTTTGTGTGTTCTGAGCATTTGCAGTCACATTTGCCTGCTGCCTTACAATGCAAACAGACTGACCATAGGAATTGTGATGATATTTTAAATTAAGGAACAGTATTATATTCTTTGACTGTATTGGGTTTACACGAGGCAAGGTATCTGATAATTCTTTTGTATTCTTGAAAGAATAAGTGTTGGATGAGTGTAGTACATTTGAGCCCTTATGTGACAACATGTTGCTGAGAGGTAATGGGAGATTTAATTCTGTATCAAAACCTGATTTTAAAGTGGTTGTTAATTAGGAATGTGGAAACTCTGTTTTCCGTATGTTTGAAAATTGATGCCATATCTTGATCTTGATCTTTCAAAATTTTGGTTCTCACAGTGGTTAGTATGATGATTTGCAACTTCTTGCAGCGTGACGTGGTGCATTCAACTGGACTACACTGTATTGTCACAGACGACAGTAATCTGTTTTATGTTTCATTCATGTAAGTTTTGATCAGTTGAGATTATTTCATGGTTGAGTAGTGTGTTTGTGTTATGAAAGCATGTTGCAGAATTATATATGGATGTAGATATATTGTATAGCAAATATAGTTTTAAGGTTGTTTGTTTATACAATAGTTGTATGCATATTATTAGTTTATCAGTACTCTTTCATTGTGCAAAAGTTATTTTTCTTCACTAGCACTACCATCCCTGTACATTTCAGATGGGATGTCATCTTTTGATAATGCACCTTTCAGTCTTTTCTGGCTTCCCATGTTACTCCTGTTGTGTATACATCATCCCTTCTCTATTTTGTTTGTTGTCATTGGGTGTAGCTGCCTCTCATTTGAATTGTAATGTTGTCCTTGTTGCTCCACTGTGATATTTTTAGTTAGTGGTAATTATGCTTTTGTAAAAGACAAATTGAGCATATCATTGTATGCACTTGCAGAATCAACACTGATCTTATATCAATTATTGCATTTTATTGTGACCTGTATCTTCCTTATTTTACAACATATTTTTGCCTTCCAGATTTTTCCTTTTGACCTTTACTGTAAAGAGATAATTTAGTCCAAGTCCCCTCATACTGCAGGAATGACAGTCAGATATTCTTTGGCTTGACAGTATTCATATTGAAAAAATGGAACTATTAGCCAGCTGGTTGATGTGCAGGCACTGTTACCACACTGTGGTACAGTGCTGTATTCTGGAACAGAAAATCTCCTTTAATTTTGTATCATATAATTGTATGGCTACAGTTTCTTCTTTTATATTTGCTCCAGTGTGGAAACAGTCCTGGGATGATTGACACATACCATGCTCTTAAGGTATCCCCAACAGATAAATAAGGAGAATTTTCAGGCAACTGAACATCCCCATTCCATGAACCTAATTACACAGATACTTCGATTTTCATCCTATAAAAATTGTGGCAAGTCAAGAATTAAACAACTGTAATATGACTAATCACAGGTCTCAAATTTTGGATATATTGAATTAGTTTTCTTATGACAAAGCATACTTCCATCTGTCTGGCTACATCAGTAAGTAGAACTTTATGTTTCTGTGGAGAAGAATACTCCACCAGTTCCACCAGGAGTGAAAAGTTGACTATAGTATGCTGTGGCATTTTTTGGGGTGAAAAAGGTGTTGAGTAACATCAGAGCAGTACACTGAGACATTACCTGATTTGCTGGTGCCAGAGTCGGGATGTTTCTTGTGCAACATGGATAGTGATTTGACAGGGGATTAGAATTGTGGTTAAAATGGAATAGACTAACCAGTGATTTGTTTGAACAAAAAAAGACAAGATCAGGGGAAGCTTTACAGCCAGCCCTCCATCAAATGCAAATATTTATTGTACAAATTGTCATAACCCCTTCCTTGAAAAAATGGAAAGAATCTTGTGTGTACAGCTGAAATATGAGGCACAGAAGTGGTTGTCAATCAGTGGTGCTGCCATGCACCCAGTGAGCCAGAAGGTAATATTCTGAAGCCCATTATGGAGGCCTCCATTGCAGATAGCTCAGTCAGTCACGTCTTTGAGGCCTATCATTGCATTGACAGGTGCATGTAATTTAACATTTATCATCTTACAAGACCATATGCTGGTCTTTAATATTTGGTGGTGAATGGCCTAACGTAACATATGCCGGTCACTGTTTGTGTACTTGGTAGAAATGTAAGTTTCAAATCAGTTTCCTAAACATTAAAAAAATGATGGGAGGCTGTCATAGCACCATACAGCATGTGTGAAGACATGCAGGAGAAGGAAAAGCAATCAAATACCACCCAAGTTTTGGACTCCCACCATGCAGTCTGTGTTATTTGATCACCATAACAACTTCCAGGCAGGAACATCAACACCATTCTGATACATGCCAATACAAATGTTTTTGTGTTGATTAATAATTAATTTACATATTATGACATTTCATGTTTTGGATTCCTCTAGCCTTGTTTTTCCCATAAGGTTTTAACTACAAACATTGCAGTTTTGCTTTTCCCAGAACTATTCATGAATGTACCCCTGTGAACGGCAAGGGTTCCCTGTATTAGTTTCTTGTATTGTGAGCCATCTTTCATTAAATTTCACAAATATCAGCTGCATGCAGGGGCTGTATTACACTAATACAAGTCAGAGATGAATTCACCTTCTGGGTTATTTTAAGACTTCCAAACCTGCAATACAAATTTAATCAGAATCCATTCAGTCACTTTCATGAAGAAATTAATTTTATTGTTATGTATGAGACACATTCTCTTCAAAGTCATTTTGATACAGTATTGGGCACAAAAACCGAAGCACTCAGACTGGATCACATTTTGTAGGAAGAATTTGCAATGTGTAAATAAAATACTGTTACATAAATTTACTTATAAAACATCCTCACTTGGAGTAACAATTTTGTATGTTGGAAGCATATGCCTTCGTAATACTCATGCAACTACACAGTTCATGAGTCCCGGAGAACCAGCTACATGGAGCACTGTCCTTAAGCTAATAGTTCCTCAGCAAGTCAAACAATAACCTGCATGGTGTGGAACTCAAAGGCTCAGTAATGTGCTCACAAGAGCCTGCCACTTGTCCCTTTTCTAAGTCTGATAAATATATTTCAAACCTAATTATTTATTATAAGATCTACTTTAATATTATCTTCCCATTTACACCTAGGTTCTTCCAAGTGGTCTCGTTTCACCACTTGATTTCATCTAGTCAGGAGTAAAAATTGTGAAACTTGTAATTATGCAGTTTTCTCCAACCTAAGGTTGTGACCATGAACTTTGGTTTGACAGTAGCTCTTGTATGATCTTGTCAGGTCTTTTAACAACATACACAGGATTTTGTAATAAGAAAAAAGAAAGCTGGTATTCTGGAAGGTAATTTATTGTACAAACCATTTAAATACAATTTAAACACTATAAAACAAAACAGTAAAAAAGAAAAAAAAAAGAACTCATATATATTCGTTTAATACAGTGAATATGTTTGTTTGGGAGCAGTGGATTTAACACAAATTAAGGAAAATCTGAACTACAGGAAATTCAACACATTGTGAAAACTGAACATCAGTAACCAGCACATAAGCTGGTGGGTGGCAGTAATTTCAAATTGTACAGCATCGGCCTGTGTGCTTACACCAAAACATACTCTTATACTGATTGTACTTGAAAAGAAGCTTATATTAATGTTCCATCTGGATGTCTTCCCAGTCATTAAAGGTGAATTCCTCACATATGCAAGTAGACAGGAAGAGTACCTAACATCACAGAACTAATGACGTTTTTTTGCATTCACAGATGTCAAGATTAACCCAAATGGAATCCTTATCATTGGCATTTCACTGCTATTAAACCCTGCTGCTTCATTCACTTCAGTGAGTAATTTTCAGGTGTGTCTGCAACCCTGCAGAGTTCCTGTTACAACTACTTTGTCTGCCCATGTGTTAGCATAAAACAACTTGAGAAATGCTGAACAGATGAAGATAAGAATGGAAGCAGTCATTTTCAACTATACTTTGCAGTGATTTTCATACAGATTATACAAAATGTTTTGGCTTTAACTAAGTGCCATCATCTGGCCTTATAAATATACCTATGGGAGATAATTTACTTACAACACTATAAAACTTCAAGTAACTGAGGTTTCAATCTTACAATACTGTGTGTGTTGTAAAAGCCAAAAATAGACTAATAAAATACAATATTGTAAGGCTGAGATCTCGGTCACTCTCTTTATCTGTAAATCACAACTGGATGTCATACATAAAGAAAATGCTGCACAGACGTTCATGCAATCTCATATTGCAGAATGTTATAAGAATTTGTTGACCCATTTCAGTTTCCATTTAACATGAAGGCCTAAACACATCTTCCATCTTTAGCACAACTTGCTAAATATTTATCAAAAGAAGAAGAAGAAACAAAGGGTACAGAATGATGAAATACACACACAATGCTGGGTATAGCAGTGTCCCACAACACGTATATTTGCATTTTTCTTCTTCCTGTGAAAAATTCTCCCATTCTATAACTGAAGTCCTTGAAATCCCAACACATTTTTGCTAAATTTGACCATGCTGCTCACTTTTCTTCTTTTACAGAATTTTACCTGGTAACTAAACTAGCACTCCCAGTGAACATTAAGGATACTCTGCACTGTTCTTAGTCCCATGCAGCATGCCTCTGCCAGCCACTCTTCACACCTTGCAACATTGTTATGTGAGCCAGCAATGTCTGATTCCTGTTTAAAGTAAGCATGTACCTTGAAAACCATTTCTGCGCCTTGTTTTGGGAGGTCATGCTTTCTTTGCAGTCCTCCATTGTCAGAATTACAATACAGTTACTGGTCATTCAGATTTCACTGCCCATAACACCTAAATTTGTGATACACACCAGAGGGATGTAGATCTTGTGGCAGCTACAGGAGAAGCCTTGCCACCATGCAACCAAATTGACATCCCAACTCAGGTGCTAATAGCTTTAAATGACAGGTGGTTACATTATGGCACATTACTTGGAGGGGGATTCTACTGTATAAAGCATAACATACTCAGAAGTTGTACAGCAGATCCTCGTTTTGATGCATACCTTACATTAACATACCATATAGTTTCTTGGATGTAGTCTACTTGCACATCTCATATTAACATAACTTTATATACATTAACAGAACATTCCAGAAGAACCTGATGCTACATAAGCTCAGCAAATGACACTGTTGCTAAATAACAATTTAAAAAATCCAAAAGCAAGTCAGCCACCTATACATGGCAACCAAGATGTGCACATCAAGTTGACAGCAGTTACACAAAGTTTGTGCTCTCTAGCAGGTTCCTAGATTCTCCCTTAGTCTCAGGAACACAACATTCCCATTAAGTGTATTAAGTCCTACTATTCAGTAAAAGGTAAAGTTTTCCCGCTGTAGGCCCGGTGTGGCCCAGAGGGTGGGTAGAGATATAGCTCTACTCTTCCACGACCGCGGCACTAGAAGGGGGTGAGTGGTCAGCAGCACGTCCCTGCCGCACTTTACCCCCAGGAAGGACCCGGTGCGCATTGTACAGGAGGCTGGGTGGGCCCCAGGGCTGGTCTGGATGGACGGAAAATCTCGTCCACACCGGGATTCGATCCCGGACCGTCCAGCCTGTAGTTAGTCGCTATACTGACTGAGCTACCTGGCCCAGCCTACAGTTCAGTAAGTGCTCTAAAATCAGTTATGGAAGGTCTAATAGTACTTTTACATGTGCAAAATATAAGAGAAAAGTTATAACTCTGAAAACTAACTTGAAGTTATGAAGTGATACAAATGAAATGAGGGAAACTACAAGACTCTCAGTTTACTGTAAAATTAGGCTCAATGTAGAGCCCTGTAAGAGTACTACATGTTTACATACTGCTTGTGTTTTATCAACGATCATGCTGATAAAGTGAAATGTGTTAACAAGGACTGAACGTAAGGACCACGAACATGTTCCATTTGTGACTCAGGTGACTCATGTACACAACATTTATGGTTTTAAAACGTAATGATCCTGCAGCCAAACCGCATCATTCAAATACCAGATAGTTTGATAGGATTAGAACATACCAATGAATTTCATAATCGAGAACTTACAAATCGACATCTGGTTATAAGTAAAGGGATGCAGCTGAATTTCCATCATCAGGCCTGATGATGTCTTGCTATTAGAGCCAAAACAATTACCTGTGAATAAACTGATAAAAACTGTGTTGCGTGTGACTGATTTGATACATATACTTGTGTTTTTTAACACCAACAGGTATGCCTCATCTTAAAACAAAATGGTACACTGTAATCTGAAACATTATCAATGTCTGCTATGCTTACACATTGTTGTTATCACATACAACTTGTATGTCTTAAACATTTTACAGTAATAATACATTTTATCAATATTTTCATACATTAATGCTGTCTTTTCTTGTACTCTTAAGTACATCCTTTTGGAATTGCATATATGTGACAATTTAATGACAGATTATTACAAAGTGATTTCATATCCTGTGTATGTTCAGAAAGTAATTTGTGCTCGGCTGATATCTGAAAGAACTCACATAATGTGGCCCACACCACCAATGTATACCATTTCATGCCAATGAAAAGATAATCACTGCTCCCTTCAGATGGTGAAGTCTTGTTGCACATTCTTCATTAGCATGTCTCCTAGGTCCTATCAGGCATAACAATTATATTTTAAAATTTTATAATGTTAATAAATTTCATCAACGTTTTCATACTCTTTCTTGCACTATGAATTAAACATTCTTGTGGAATGGTATTTGAAAAATTCATGACAGATTATTAGAAGAAAATTTTTAAAGCTTGTGTATGTTTCCAAATCATTCATGCTCGCTTTGTATCAGAAAGTACTCGCATAATACTTCCCACACCACCGACCACATAAGCCTTTTCATGCCATAACAGAAGATGACCACTGCTTCCTTCTGAAGGCGACTCAAAGCCTCGGTAAACATACTTCATAAGCACATCCACTAGGTCTCGGTCCAGGGCACCTACAGCTTCTTCAATCTGGGAGGCCTTGATTGCCAGTAACACTCTCAATGTTAGGTTCAAGGCATTGTCCTGCAGACATTAAACAGTACCATAACCTTTAACAATTCCACATTCCTTTCATCATAGAACTTATTTCAAGCAATGTAAAAAGCAAATCACTGTGCACACCACCATTCATACTTCACACAGTGACCTCAAAAATGACCATATAAAGCAGGGAACTAATATGTAATACTTTAGCATGTGAGTTTGTTATTATTACTGACCTTTTTAGAATACTTTACTCACCAACACCTCAAAGGATAGCTGTATATGTAATGGAAGATATACTTAACACTGAACATGCAAATAGGATGATACTTATGTACTGGAATTTGTGCCTTGCTATCAGTGAGTCTTGTAAGGAAACAATCTGTGAAGTATAGTAGTGCAATGGTGATCTGGACTATATCATGGGAAGAAATCCAGGCTACTGAGGAGAAACTCCATGGTATAGGTAATATACAGAAAATCACTACTTGTTGCTAAACTAAACTCCTAAAGGGGGAAATAATGCAGACCTACCTAAATTTATTATTATTATTATTATTATTATAAAATAAGAAACAATGAATGTGGAATATGAAATATATGATTATACAGGAAATAATTATGGTCATTGCATTAGAAACAAAAGATTTAAAGAAAAACCTGGAAACCATACCAGGAAAACATTCAACAGATTAGCTACAAAAGATATCAATACATGGAACATGTCTTATAGTACTGAAAGTACTGCAGTCTGAAACTTGAAGAAGCCTGAGCAGTAGGGATCACCGTTGGTTCAAGGGAAGTACCAGGAAGAAAAAGCCTTTGACAAGGGCCATAACTACAACAACATTATTATTATTATAATATAATGTATGAATAATAATTTCAGTGGGAAAAACTGAGCCACAGTTGGCCTAAAATTGTCCAGACCACCAGGGGATCTAGACCACTGATGGACCACAGCACTGTATTTCATGCACTGACTGCTGCCAACTTAAACATGCAAACCCAAAGCCTTGTACATTGTTCCTGGATTAAGACACGTGACAAGATCATTTGTGTGCCAGCCAACCATTTTAATAAACACACACACACACACACACACATGCACACACCTTTATTGTAAGCCTGCCTAGAAACTACAGGGAAACACCTTTGCGGATTATTTTCTCTGGCAACAGTGACTTGGGCTTCTGTGACCATCACCCAATATGCCAAGAATTGTATTACAAGTAGCAAGACACGAATGCAGACATGAAGGCATCTATTATGATTATATTTTCATATTCACTTAACAATAATACCTTCATTAACCTGTACTCTGCTAACATAGAGAATATGGTGATCTCCTAATAATGCCAGCAGATGGCAGATGGGATTTAATTTGGCATTTAAAGGGTTAAAGATAAAACGGTATGAGTAATGGGTAGTAAATGAAATATAAAAACCTAAATGGTACAAAAAAAAATAAACTGTGCCAAACATACAATACTGTGCAAAGGGATGTTAAAGCATAACCTCACTCCAACAATGGGGCTATTAGGACAGTGTTTACTGATATACTCAAAAATTAATTCTCCCCAACCTAGTCATAGCCTGTGCTTCAAGAGTTTACTACCTCCATGTGACAATATGGTATATAAAGGAACAAACTATTAAGGTTGTAATATCTGTCACTGGGAGGCTCAAAGCAAACAAACACCTTCACATGCCAATGCCATGCGTAAAAATTTACATAGCCTTCTCAAGCACTAAGGGTGCTTAGTAATAATTAAACATGTATTTGAAGCACCTTGATCTGTTGGTTCTTTGATCCTAATGGAGCATTCCGCAGCACAGTCTTCAAAGCATCAATATGTCGTCCCCTGTATCCAGTTAAGGAAACATTTGTTTTGTAGTTGTTTGACTTAATTTTAAAGAAAGTTCTAATAATTTATACATTCATCAAGCATTAAATGTTCAAGGACAAAGGACCTCTGTCTTAAACTTTGCCAAGGCCAGTTTACTGATATAATGTGTGGTAAGTGTAACAAATGAACACTTTTTAACACACTGATGATGATGATGATGATAATGGTGGTGGTGGTGATGATGATGATAACAACATATGAGGACTTTTTAAATGACCTCACACATCACTTAGTCTTGCTTGAATGCAATCACATTCGTGCCTACCAGCATTCCAATGTACCATGAATGGGAATTCATGCTTCTTTAGTTTAAAGCACTGTAACAGAGTTTTATTTACCATATTAAAAGATGGTGCTGGAAATGATTTGTGATGTGATCGGTCACATCATCTTGCTGAAAAAGGGGGCACACTCTTCCCTAATCAAACAGTTGCATAAAAATGAAGTCAAGATGGATTACATACTGTGGTCTTAGGGGTTAGTAGGATGGAGAGGGAGGGGAGGAGTGCCAATAATTAAAGTTACACTTGCAGCCCACCAAAAAACCACCTTAACATCATGTAATGGTACTTCATGAATTAACATTGAATTTTATGCAGCCCAATAACCATTATTCTCAGAGCTCATATAGCCACTGAGATGAACCCAAGTTTTATTGCTAAACAAAATAAGTGTAGTGCCAACTTCTGAACCATGCACTCCCTGAAGGTTCCACTTACCAAATTCAATTTTGCTTTAGGGTCTGTGAACCACAGCTGTCATATGTGAATATGAATGCAGCAGTTTTATTGCATTTTAAGCTGATAATGAAGACATGCCTATTTAATGTGCATGTCAAGCCAAAGCTTTCTTTTGGAGAATCTCTGCTACAGCACCAACTTCATCTAGCTTTTCCTCAGTTAGCATGCTCTGTTACTGCCTGAATGGAAACCTGCTGCATCAAACCTTTAAACTTATTTGTAAATTTTTTTCATGTGTAATACTGGCACATTAGGAAAACTTCATGTAACTTAATGGTAAAACCACATGTTACAATACTATTTAGCATGTAGGCTGTATAAAGCAGCCTTGCAGAGTGACTATGGATGACTCACAGGGACCTCTCAACTTCTCTGAAAACCAAAATGAAAATAAACTAATGGGTGGGCTTTATTTGTAGTTTAAGTTATCAGTAACAGAAGTGGCTAGCAACTGAAATCATTTAACATAACGATAGTATATGTAACAGCTAATAACAGCTGAACATTGACAGATTTTTTGACATACATCAAAAACTACTTCAACCCACTGAAATAATCACATGTGCAAGAGTTTGTGTTCATGCCTAAATAATTTAAGAACTTGAAGGTACATTACATGCACAAGCGGCACAAGGTGTCCTTTAGTAACTTTTACATCCTTCATATTCATGATAATGAGTTAGTAGCTACCTAGGTTGCCCATACATGCGACAAAACGTGTATAACAACAAAATAAAAATCAAATTTACTCTTTTGCTTACAATCGAAAAACAAGGTTACAGTCTTCCAATGTTATCCGAACTTTTCCTGCTTGAAATATAAAGAATACACTACACTCTATCACACACTTTTTGGTCTGAAAAAAGAAAGCACAAAAAATCCAAAATCCATCCTTCCTACACACAAATTCCTCTTATAATTACTATAAGGATACTGATTCATCAGGGCCATAATTTCTGCTTCATCCGGTCCAACAGTTGTTGACTGTAATTCTGCTTGCTCCTCTTCTCTGTAGTTGTCTTCATTATACTGATCAACATCAATTTTCCTGAAGGCAGAGCTAAACGTATTCTTGGCCATTGCTACCACGGATCGCTACCAACACACCGAACTCCGATCATCCACAGAACTTCTGTACCACAGTTACTACTTGTACCAACTGTACCACCCACTGCTAATGCGACTTCTGTGACTGAAGATTAATACGTCTAACCCACAGATTATATATATGGTCTAACCCATGTGAGTAACAGTCATGGATCAGAGTAACAGTAACGGACTCATCCATGGTGAAGTAGATTAACTGCGCTTGAGAAATCTATTGGTGGTTAAAGACCACAGATCATCTATATAAAGACTGAGTATTTACTGTATGAGAGGATGGCGCGTTAAACGGCTAGGGAAATTCGTTGTTAAAGGCTAATTCGTCCTGCTTCAGCATAACGCTTGGGCAGGGGCTCTCCTTCCTCCAAAACTGCTCATTCCAATTGCCGAAGGGGGACAGATATACGTACACTGAATATAAATCGAATGCTAACATATCTTCAATGTCCTTGACAAACTTTCTCCTTTCATGCTTGTGGCCCTGAAAAGGGCCCGTTATGTCAGTCAGGCAGTCAAATCGTTAAAAAAAATACTATATACTATACCATACTCTACTATATTATACTACACTATACTATACTAATTTATAATATACTATAATAATTTGACACATCAGTCTCGCATCGTGTAGGCACCCATCTCATTATTATTCACTCATCTGTTCCTGTGTGCTGGCAAATATATCCTGGCTTCACTCCGTAATTTATGAAGGAAAATCCTTGGAATAAGTTTTGGTCGATAAAGCCTGGTGTGTCATCAACTTGCTGAATCTCTTGTTATCCTCTTCGGGACTTTTTACAACCTTCTCCTTTTCCGGTGGATTCACTTGCTTCTCTTGTAGGGCCTGCCAATCAATCCCTTTAAAGAAGGGATGCTGCCAGACAGCGTCAACTGAGCCATTGGATCCTAGTCGCTGTGCTGGATTCTTCATTAAAAGTTGTCCCACAATCGATACGGCGGCCGGCGACATATCTTCTGGACAGTCCACTTCATCATTCAGGCAATTTCATAACGCAAATGGTGGCAGGAATAATTTTTAAATTTATTTCGTATTGTGTAGGTAAAGCACGTCCATAGAGGGTCAAAAATTCTGTAAGATGATATGTTTTGATGCATATAAGTAGCTGGAGTAGTACGCCGATCTCAATCCTCGTTCTTGAATTCTGTTGGGTTTGAATTTATATCGGAGGTGAAATAATGGTTTATATAAATGCAGACTATGTACAAAGTAAAGAGTATAATAGTGTCAGGCTAATCATACGAGAATCCGTAGATGTGAATGGCTCAATTCAGTATAGTTTCTTTAAGTATTCAGAGAATACATATTAGCTTATTCACGACATAATTTCTTAAATTCACAAGGTTATTCTCCAGTTCATGCCCAAGCCAGAATGTCTTAAAAACAGAAGGCCAATATTCAAGAATTATGCACCTGCATTACCTGAATAGTAAATAAATAAATAAGAGAAAGCAAATAAGTGCGCATTTAAATTTTTATTGCTGGATTTAGATGTTTATTATGACTACACTCAGTGTCAGTACAAATCTGACACATTGAAATTATCGTATACCATTTTTGATTACCTGTTGCTGATAGAAGGCATTTTAGTTGTATACAGAGGTAGTTAACTGACGCGTATTGTCTGGTGATTGAGAAAAGCTTCTTTCAACAGACCAGTCTGTGTAAATGCATCCACTTCCACCTGAGGACAGGAACAGATCCAGTTTCCATGATTTTGTGTGTTTTTACTACTAGATGGTGGATAAATTCTAATGGTAATATATCATTTTAGAACCCTTCAGAATTAAGTTAAATTTTACCAGTTACATTTAACTGTTTTATCAGTAAGGACTGCATTGGTGGATTAAATCCTATTACACTGAAGCAGTAACATTTTTTTTCCTACTGACATGTTTGGGAACCTGAGAACAGAAATTTCTAAAGTAATTGGTGATGAAACTCAACAGTCATTGATCAATATTAAGAATTACTTCCTTGGTTTGGAAGCCTTCAGTTTGTACCATGTGTACATAAAAGAAAATGGCAGATTCACAATACTGCTGATGGCAAAACCGGACAGTACAGAAGCTGCAGATACTTGAAATCCAACTTTGGAAACAGAATTTCACTTGTGTGAGAGGGAATATTTGTGGTCTTACTAATCCCTCCATGAGATTTAATACATTTTATCGTGCTGTTATTTTCATTATCAATTTAATACATCTCAAATAGTTCGTGCCATAGTATTGTTGTTTGCAACAGATGTCAAAGAATTAATGTTGTATGACCTCTATTATATATATGATTTCAGAATTATGTGCTCTTGAAGTCCATGAAAAGAAAGTATAATGGGCATGTAAAGTCCACCAATTTTTGTGTTTCATTTCCAAAACTGCTGAATGACTGATGAAATTTAGTAGGCCTGTTGTCATTCACAACTAATTTTGTTTGTATTAAGCAGATATAAGCACTCTGGGAGAATGTCACGTGAAAATGCATTAGTTTCTCAAAACCAGTTCATATAAAAACAAATCTGTACATATGATATAGCTATAGTTATGGTTGACAAATTTTACTCAAAGTATTTTTTTATATGTGCATTTCTCCTTGCTTCTGAACTGTCACTGACTAAATATCTATCAAAGCAAAAAATGTTTCCAGAAAACATTGTACTGAAAAATGAGACACATTTGATGCCTAACATAGGCCTACCTTCTGTGTAATGAATATTTGTTTCTTATAATTAGACAAACTGTTTGTTACGTCATTTTGTAACTTTAGAACCATTGGATTTTTATAAATATTACCTTATAAGTCCTTGTATACATTTTACAAAGATCTCAATGCTCTCAAAGACCAGAAAATAGAAATGTTACCATCTACAAACTTCTAAGCAGTGATTTATAGAGCAGTGGATTGTAAAGGTATTTGTGTACACATCTGTGCTTTTATAATTGTTCTACACAGAGTCCACTGTGGCATATATATGGAACTGTGCAGTCAGATTGTGTCATGTTACTGGGCAGATCTCTGAACACATGTCATTGCCTTCTATTTTATTTGAGTTATTTTATTATTTGCATAAGTTTCATTTGTGTGCTAGCTGAAGATAGGGTTTTGTACATCGTGCATCACATGCCTACAGGACTAGTAGTTCTCCATACAGGGAATTTTCTTGGTTTTTTTTAAAGGTTGTGGTGTACTGACTGTTCTGTACTACAAGATGGTACTAAAGTGTACAACATATAAGAGTACATACACAGTTGATAGTATGGAGGAAGTATTACAATTGATGAAAGATGAAGGATTGTCAATGTACAAAGTTAGATAGCAGTACCATATATGATGGAAGACTCTGAAAGGCAACACACAAGAGTATCTGGAGCATCCTAACTGCAAATATTGCAAAGTTGTTGGTAGTGCCTCCATATATTGTGAAGTCACGTGTAGGCTTTGGTTTAATAGCTAATCAATTAAGACAGGTGGCCATTAAAGTCAGTGAAGCTCAAAGGCTTTCAATTATGGCAGTCAATTGGTTGATTGGTATTGGTGGTTTATTTTGAAGGAACAATAAAATGTGTAACTGAGGACAGCAAACAAAAGGTACCATCCTGAGAACTTTGGTGGCCAGCCCTATAAGGTTTTCCTCGCTTTGCATATTTAAGTATAATTGACTTGTATGCTCATAGGGTTTTATTATTTAATTCAGTTTCCTACTGAAAGCATTTATTTCCTTATTAACACATGAATAGGCTTCCAAATCAAGTCTATGATATTCACATTGGTATGCTCATTGTTTTTAACAAACTGCAAAATTAAAGAAAGCCCTATCAATGTATTATTCCTTGCAACATCCAGTGTAGCGCCACGTAGTATTACCACGTAATTTTTACTTAAGTTCTTGATCTCTGATTTCACTGTCGATGTAATAATCTGCATTTGGTTTAACATAACCTATTGTGCTGAAGGAAGACTGTAGCCTGATGGCCAGTATTTCAGCAACATCTCTTATATAGCTGTCTCCCACTAACAAAACAGGATGTTTCTTTGGAGTTTTTGGACTATTTGTGCATGCAGGGCTTTTTGTACCTTCGGGATGTTGGTGATAGCCTAGTCAGGTAATCTTACAGGTTATCTAAAACCGCAAACCTATTGGATAGTGTAATTTGATAGTTTAATGGCTGGGTGTTTTTACGCCTAATGTTGTGGGAATGACTGTTCTTTACTGGAATCCAGATATTAGTACCAGCTCCATTATTTTTATCACAGTATTTACTAATGCACACAGGCACAAAGTGCATTTACAAGTTATATATCACAAAGACTCAGCTCACAATACCTCAGCATTAAAACATTAAAATACAGTGTAATATAAAATGTCAATACTAATTAAAACAAATATTTATGGCAACTTACTGAATTCACACACTCAATCCATCTGCAATCGGTATGACCGAATAATCTACTGATTGTGCAGTAGTGTTCTTCCTCAAGATCTTTTAATGTATTACTTGATGGTGGCCGGAAATATGGCCAAAACATGTAATACAGATTAAAATCTGATTTTAAAGATTGAATCGTGAACACTGAACTGTGCATTATTTCCTTTTGAGGTCAGGAGTATAAAATATGTGTGTTAGAATGGTTTATGTTAAGTCGGTGAGTAAGACATGAATTCAGTAGGTATTCATGATCAATGGTACTGTGCACATGTTCTGATATTAAGAAAGGACTTTGTAAATGGGAAATATTTGAGATGCAATTAGTTATGTCCTTACATTAAACAAAATAGACAAAGCTTTTGGACATGGGGTGGGGTTAGTGTAGTTCCTTACTCACACCTCGATTATTAAAAAAAAAAAAATACTGACAAGGTTTGTGATGGCACATCAAGTCACCTGCCGGTGGAAAGTGAAGTGAACCATGGTTTATGAACACTGCGAATGAAACTGTTACATGTTATTGGTAAGCTTGTATGTGATTATGTGATAATAATCTTTGAGGAGGCATCTATCCAGCCTATTATTCTTCTTCCAGCCAGTGATGTGCACACTGTGTTCTAACAATTTTGCGCATAAACATGTAACATTACAGATGAAGCTTGGATGCCGGAGTGATTTGATTCTACCCAAAGAAAATCCAGTAATCTTCATTTGAGGCTGAAGAATGTGGAAAGCGATGATTTTGGATGCTTTGCAATATGAGATGTTTTTCAGTAATGCAACTACTGTAGCTTTAATTAACATATATTGCTGCAGAAAAATTGCCATTTTTAGAGCTGCAGCTTTTATATCGTCGTTCTGTGTGATGGCACTGTGCAGTCTTGTATATGTTTACAAGCATTTGGGAGTAAACTACTGCTTCTCTCCTGTTCTTTTAGTTTTGTTCAGGGTTCTGTCTGCATTTTATTAAAACTGAAGGGAATCAGGAAACTCACGAGGTGTGGGAAACACTATTCTGAGCTTACCAGAATTAGGTAACTATTGTCATATGAATTTGGGACTGATTCCATAAAATTCATGTCTTATAAAATGTCCTGGAAGCAAGCCTGGGCTAATGAGATGTTACAACACAAGTGCAGTGTTTGCCTCCACTCCTATTCTGAAAATTAGGCTAATAAAAGATACGAAAAATCAATGATTGAGTTTTTGAAGTGGTAACCACTTCAATCTTCACTCTTCAATCTCATCATCTACTATACTCTTCAATAACTGGATAATTGTTATCAAATAGATGTGTATTGCATTGTGTTTATTATGCGATGTGTTGTTTGGAATTTCAGAATGAAAGGGCCATATATATAGTCAGTGAGATTACAGGGTTATTCATTCTTTTTGTCACTCCATACTTACTGAATTATGTCTTGCTAAGTAGTTTCCCATGCATAGACACCACCAAAGCCCTATACTTCTCTTGATGTACCATCAACACAACATAATTGCAGCAGTTGATAGTACTGTTAAATAAAATAATCGTCACTTGTCATAAATCATACTTCCTGTGAGTTCTCATCATGATTTGCCAAACCTATTCAGCATACCGTTTGTGTTGCATCTTTCTGACGTAGTAAAAATGTTTCAGGATCTGAGCAAATATTCCTAATGGTGTCATAACCAGATCTATAAAGCTGTATGTATAGGACCTGTGTTAGTTAGTCCCATGTTCAGTGCCCAAGTCATCATGTCTGACAAACCACATGTAAGCTTACAAACAATTCTACATTCTCTTGAAATGATTGTGCCAAAAACCCTAGTACATAGAGTTAAGAAATTGTATCTTGCTGTGATGGAAAGAATAGTGAGGGTTCTTCTTGCAGAAAATAAAATATCATATTTGTCAATGTGTATTTATATGGCAGTAGATACTAAATGTTGTGACAGTTTGTGGTAGTTTTAATTATCCATCTTGCCTGTTGTTAACAGCTTGGTATGGTACAAAGTGTTTATAATGAAATTGTATTCCGATGATTTGCTGTTTCAAAGGATCTTTGTTTTTGGTTGCATATGTTTATATTGAAGGCCATTACTTTGACTCATGAATTGATTTTTACTGCTGAATAGGTGAAGCTGGATGCCTTATGTGTCACCACATAGGGCACTGTTGTATGTCAGAAGATGCCAGTCTTGTGGGAAGTTGTGCTGTGTGGACTGGTATATAAGTACAACTTACTTACTTACTCCATGGGGCAGAGTCCTTCTTGAGAAGCTAACTGGTTCTGCAGCTAGTCAAGAAATTCCCCGCACTTTATGGAACCCGAAGGTTCATCACCGTATTCACAAGTGTCCACCATCTGTCCCTATCCTGAGCC
>Ga0123355_10003547_pt1 | contig 22417 bp, 12 predicted proteins | sample TergutEmb28metaG_3_FD_89872 | JGI IMG/M metagenome (GOLD analysis project Ga0123355, IMG submission 89872) | Embiratermes neotenicus P1 segment gut microbial communities from Petit-Saut dam, French Guiana - Emb289 P1 | ecosystem: Host-associated > Arthropoda: Insects > Digestive system > Gut ... | reverse complement strand
GGTATGTGTCATAAACTTGTTGAGTTACTCTTTCATTTCTACTAGTATTTATAATTCTGTTCACCATACTTGTGAATATAATCAACTTCAAAACCGCTCCAATCATTTTGATACATCCTGTATTATGGAACTGAATATTATCATAGTGTAACGTTGTTTACCATGAATTTTAAAATACAAACTCCACCGAGCAGTCGGTGTGGGAGAATCGATATTTTCGAGTGATCGTACTGATGTAACTTCAGGCATCTACCACGAGATGGCAGCAAGTGTTAGTTGAACTGCAGCTGATTGCTAGTAACATAATATTGTGTAGTTATAAATGTAATGTTTGTTTAACAGCAGTTTGGCCCATTTCGCGTCGAGTATCAGCACGATTTATGAACAGTGAATTTGAAAGCACGTTGAAAGTAGCGGTCGTGTCCTAATCTAAGGCGTTATCTAGGGACGAGCATAAAGGAACGGAAAACAACCACTTCACACCCCATCTCCAGGCCTAAGTTTGAAAACAGAACGGTCGAAATACACACTCGATGTATTTGTTCGGTTTTTACACTTAGATTTCGTTCATTCTCAGTGAACGTAAATTACTACATCTCTATAACATACGTCATACTTTTTCGCATTTATTTTAAAGATGACCGCCAAAAGGAAGTTATTTTTATTTCCACGCGTTCCGAATTCCCTTTTACAGTTTTATGGGTGGTACTGATTGTGGCGTTAATTGATTCTGAAATTTTAAAGGAAATTATTTTAATTTCAGCGAAAATTTTTTTGATATTTTGGAGATACTTAAATGTATTTTCATCTGCTAGCCTCACCGATTATCCTATTGCCGCTGAGTGCTTCGCCAGTGGGTACGTAGAACAATTTTCCAGAACAAACATTTGCTTAACTCTTCTGGTTATGCATAATACTAATCGTATTAACGATAAATTAAGTTCTCGTTGCTGCTTGTGAAGTTGGTATCTCCTGCAGTGAGTGGGAATATTGTACTAGACGCTGCTGTGTTGTAAAAATTCTTGCATGTTTCCAAACCGGGGTCCCTAACATAAGTACTGATAAACGAAGCTCTGTCTTAGTAGATTCGTAATCTAAAATCTCCATACGATAAAGGTATTTTGGTGTAAAGTGAGATAAAAATAGCTGTGCATTATCTCAAGTCAGCAATTTTTCACCGATGAAGCCTAGGTCTGACCTAGGGTATTAATTAGGGAGTTTTTAATGGAGAAGTGGAACTGGGAAAGGTTATATCCTAGTATTTCCTTTCCCCCTTTGCAGTTGTAATTTCACGTCAGTTCCATTTTTTCATCTGCTTTCGCCTTTAAATAATTCTTAAAGGATGGTTACCCATAATTAATTAGAAGCTCTGTGTATAGATTGAGGCTGTTAGGAACAACCCCAGACAGTGTTTGTTGTATCGGAACTCAGACGACCTCTGTGTAAATAGCTGGGTACTCCTAAATATTGAGTTATATTTGCTGTACCGAGGTTGAATTGCACAATCGTCATATGGAAAATATACTACAGATTTATACAGGACATACATTCGCTCTGTGTTTACAGACGGATGAAATATGGCCATAGACGTAACGGTTTTTTGGTTCTCATTGCAATGAATATGAAGGTTACTGTAATGTGGTGTGTGACGCCGTCTGGTATGGTAGAAATTTGTCTTTGTTTCGGTATTGCATTCTTTTGCAGTGCTGACGATAGAGACCGTGGATTTCTAAGAAAGGTTGGTACATTTGGACAGACCACACGGGTTACGCGGAGCACGCCTTAGCGCAGTTTGTTGAGGCACTGCGCTTCAAGCCAGAAAGTCGCGGGTTCGACTCCCCGTGGTGTCATTGGAATTTTTCATTGACGTAATCCTTCCGCCCGCACTATGGCCCTGGAGTTGACTCAGCCTATAACAGAAATGAGTATCAGGAATATTTCCTTGGGGGTAAAGGCGGCCGGTGTGTATGACTGACAACTTTACCACCTTCGCGTGCCGACTGTCATGAATTCTGGGAGCGTCAGTCTCCTGGAACCCTCTGTGCCTACCCAGGCCTGTAATGGGATTGTTTTTCCCTTTAGAAGAGTCATGTCCCTGCGGACAATACAGCACGGTCGGTGAATTCGGGCTTTAGGGCTAATGGGCTAATGTGGACCCTGTTAATATTACCACTGTGTAGTGCTGTACTTTTTCGGAAAACTTAGTATTCAGTTCCATGTGTGCACTTTGACATTCGGAAAGACAGTTTGTTGAATTGTAGTGAGGAATGCGGTTGTACTTTGTGTTTGCTCAAAATCTTAGAAACCAAAACTTCGTGAATGAAAGAGATCGTCTGCCATTCCATTCTGAAATATTTACATAAATCGCTCATTTGAGACAACAGTGTCGCAACTCAAAATTTGTGATTTTTCAGGAGAAACGTTTAAAGGTTTTGAAGTGCTACAATTTTCTATGAGTGCAACGACGACACAACTGCTCTCCAGCGGCGAGTTTTGCAAACTGCTTTATGACACTACGCCTGTTAAAGTGCACCTGCAAACGTTTCTTTCTATATTAATAACTCAAAAATACCAAATTTTGAGTTTAACACTTTTGTCGCAAATGCGCGAAATGTCAGCAGCACAGATACTAGAGGCCAGAAACGCTATAAATTTTGATTTTGGTCCGTAAACATAGCTACCATGCAGGAAAGAAATATTGCAAGACAACATTTACTATTGTGGACACCGTATATTTGCTTGGGCCACTCTGGCCACCCAGTATTTCTCATCCTGCACTCACACGCTTTATCTTTGACATTTCAAAATCGCAGCATTAATAAATCGGAATTGCAAGCCTAAGCGATCGGTTTTAGCAACGAAAGGAAGAGTAAAATACACCCAGCTTCCACTTGAAAACTCACCACTGCGTCCAAAATGATATTTCCGACGCCTGACAAGTTCCAGTTCAGCTTCAAAGCAATTATATTTAGTGGTAATTTGACGCTCTCTATAATGGTGGACGTATGATTACTGCAATTAAATAGTTACAAACTTCAAAGAACAAAATTTATGCACATTTTACAAAATATGTGTACATGTTTACCGACACTCCTTTAATCTTCAGTGTTTTGCATGTTCATGCGTCATTTCTGAAGGCTATAACGATACCGACAAACAGGAGTCTCTAATGCTGTGGATCGTGCTACTTATGGTGATCCACTTCGTTTCAGTACACACGGTTTTTCAGATTTACGGATATGGCCCTTAACTGACACGCGGACTGTTATTTGTTTTCCCTGATTAATTTATAGAATGCAGTAACACTTTTGACAGTTACTTTTGCTTCTAGTATATGAAGAAGTTTCTATTTATAAATTCGGAGTGATAAAATGTGCATGTAGTTTTATAGGATAGCGTGGGGGTAATTTTTATTCACGTCGCAGGTTAATTTTGGCTTCAATCGCAACGGCCCAATCAAACAAACTGGACGTTTACAGGCGGCGTCTGATCCATATCCTGGTCACTGGCTGGGGATTTCATACCACGGATATACAGCACAAGGTTGCATGTTGTAGTGGTTCGGTCTAAACCCGACAGTTTCTCTTTTACCTGCATAAAAAGTGGGTTTATGCCGATGTCACATCCGAGGAAGAGAGCAGGATGAAATAGCGGCGTCACTACTTAACATTTTTTTATCGAAAGACGCTGGGTTTGAAACTCGTTGGGACAACCACTATTCTGTTTCACGTTTTCGTGGTTTCTTCCGACGTTCTTCACGAAGATTGTTGGGTAATAACTCCAGTAAGAAACGACATTTTCCTTTCAAATCCTTTTCAACTAGGTCTCCCTTCAATACATGCTACAGACCTACAAATAGTCCTCAATATGGAAGACGTCTTTGAATAAGCCACAAATGAAAGGAAGAAAGGAAAGCAGAAATGAAGGAGCGACCCTTCTTTACTTATTCGGATTTGTGTTGCTCAAGTAAATATTGTTTATCTTTTTCAAATTCATTTTACCGAATTCTGTAGCACGACTTACTAATGTATCTAAAAATTAGGTATATATATTCGACACAAAAATGCCAATAAACACGCATTACAGTGTCGTTCCTGGCTGTTGTGTTGCGAAGTTGTTTTAAATAGTTAAACATTCATACGGTTACACAAGAACCGAAGACAAAACGACACTTTCATAATCAAAGAAACGCTTTATTTAACTGTTTATACAAGGCTGATATTATTGATATAAGAAAAAAAGATGACAGACCCAGATGTTGATGAATGTGATATATACAACAAAGTGAAATCAAGTGTTATTTTGTCCCTAATATCATTTTCAGGCACTTTCGCAAAATTGCGAAAAGCGACTATTAGTCTCATCATGTTTGTCTCTTCGTCCGTCTGTCCGTCCACATGGGACTAATCGGCTCCCACTGGACGGATTTTCATGAAATTTGATATTTGAGTATTTGTCAAAAAAGTTTCGAGACTAATCAAATTTTGTTAAAATCTGAAAAAAATAACGGATACTTTGCTTGAAGATCGTGTTACATTTATGATACCTTATTGAATTCTTCTTAGAATGAGAAATGTTTCAGAAAAATATGTAGAGGAAATCAAAACACACATCTTAAGTCCAAAAAAATATTTTTTCGAAACTATGACCGTTTGTGGCAAAATGTGGAAGAACAAAGTATAGCTAGACACACAGTACGTCAAAATACAATCCTGCATGAAATAAAATGTGCTTTGTACGCCTCATAACTAAGACAAGGTTACATCAAACACACACACACACTCATAATATTTACTTTTTATCGTTTCATAATTGATTAATTCTGTCAGATCTTGTAAAATGTTTTACGACCACACTCACAAAAGCTAAATAATTATCATCTATTTAGCCAAAATGTACGTCTACTAAAGGCCATGAGCAAAACAACATGCTTTTGTTTCAGTTCATATTATTTGCCACGAAAGAGGAAAAAAGGAAGCATTCGGAGACCTAGGAATAATTTTTGCCATAATAACAATTGGATTACTAAGATTTGTAGTATGAGCACATCACATATTCACTGTTGGTGTAGAATACACAAGCATACTTTACATCAGCAACAATAATTATTGCTGTACTAACAGGAATTAAAATCTTCAGATGACTTGCAATTTTGTACGCCATGTAACATGTGACCAGAGTATAAATTAGTTGGAACATAACTACATTAAAAATTGGTGCTTATAATTTGTATTGTTGCCCGTGACATAAATGTACCATAAAAGCATTTTTGCGCAACCCGCAATTCGTTAATGTAGCGGACAGTAACAGGTAACTCAACAATGACACAAAGAGAATGAATTGTTGTGTTTCAAATACAAAACGGATACGCAAAATCGCCACATTCTCTCGTTACACGCAAAATGCCCATCTTGGTAAATTTAATCTAGTAGGTAATGCTATTGATAATGTTCCTCAGATGATTAATTTGTTTTCTTTCATAGCAAGAATTCGTTTCGAACGCAATGTATCACTAACGTAGCACACTTTCTGATAAGCTTCAAAGTGCAGTCAATAACGCAGCATCTGGATCTCATCTCGCTTATGAAAATTTAACCTGGGTTTAGCCACCATCTTTCAAGATGTCCAAAACATAAAGAGGAATTTAAGTTCTACAGTAATGCCTCTAATGACAGGAGACACACAGTGTTCCAATGGAATTACATATTGTTCTTGTACATTAAAATGAATTCCTGTTACAGATGGCTGTGAAAATCTACAGCTCTGAAGTTTACACTTATCTGCACTAAATATATGCGTTTTATCTTCAAGTGACGGTGTTGGGTCCATGTAACAATAGTTTTAGCATGCAGACACTCTGTGTTTTGACCACGCACTCTATTTGTGTACTTCACGTAAACTCAGATCATACTGCATGTATTTACCGAACCAGTAAACAAGCAGTCATTATTCGTAATGGGGATCTGTTGTAGTCTACGTTTCTCTGGATATTGTACAGCGTTGGTCGGTAGTCAGTTGTTTCAAGAAAGCTTTTCAATTCCATTGTCAAGGGTCAGGCGGAACAATTCGTCTTGGACTGCTTGACCCTTGTCTTCATTAACGGTTTGAACTCTGAAGATGGAATTGTTAGACTGTCCCGAAACGTCGGTATCTAACTACCAAGCACCTCTGCGTTATATTGCAGGAGGGAGAAGAACTCCTGTACATTGCGGCGGAAGCCTGAAAACTAAAACAGATCTCTTGCATTTTCTGTGAGATCAGACGTGCGCTTTTGCAAAACTGCGAAAATCGACTAGTAGCTTCGTAATGTCTATATGTTCGTCTATCCTTCTGTGTTTCGGCATGGAACAACTCGGCTTCCACTGGGCGGTTTTTCATGAAGTTAGATATTTGAGATTTTAAAAAAAAATCTGCCGAGAATAATAAAATTCCATTAAAATCTGACAAAAATTAGGGTTACTTTACACGAAGACCAATATATAGTTTTGATCGTATGTCGTTCAGTTCTTACTGGAACGAGAAACGTTCCAGATATAAGTTGTACAGAAAATCAAACACACATTGTATGTTCAACAAATTTTTTTCCAAAATATTTTTCCTTTTATGAGATAATGTGGAAAAATATAGTAGTGCCGAAACACAATTAGTATCTCAGGTATTTTATTTATTTTATTTAAGGTGACAGTCACCTTTAAAATAAAATAAAATACCTAAGATACTGGTTGTGTTTCGACTTATTTAAACTTATTCCTTGCTTATACTTATGAACACAAAAGGGATGACTCACCTAAAGAATATAGTAGTGCCGCATGGCCCACAGATGAATATAGGGCGCAATTGCATTTCATGCTGGTTACCTAAGGCTACAAACACACACACTCACAATACGTAATATTTATTGCTCTTCCACTGCAAAAATGGTTGCACGAAAGCGCCTCATTATTACGTTATACTATATTGCCTGTTTTGTTACAATGTACGAGGCTTATTCAGAAAGTAAGTACCGTTTCGCTGTAAAAAATCGAGTAAGGTTTCGTATAAAATTTTATTTTTATCAGATTCTACATTCTTCAGACTATTTTTCCGCATATTCTCCACTTTTATTGAGGCACTTATTGTAGCAGGGCACAAGTTTTGTATACCCCCCTCACATAATGCGGCCACCTGCGATGTTAGCCACTACTGACAGTGTCATAGAGTACAGTCCTTGAAATCTGAGGAAAGTTCAGGGACAGATCAGAAATTATGAAACGTCTGTCGTCATGCACTCTTTCGTTGACCCTAAGCACCAAATCATCATTCACCAAATATGGACGCCCACTTCGCGTCTCATCGTGCACGTTCTCTCGTCCTTCATTGAACATCCAAACCCATGTCCTAACCATGCCATCACTAATCGCATTGTCACCATACACTTCACAAATCTGGTGACGAACCTCACTTGGTAGCACATTCCTAGCGTTTAAAAAACGAATTACACACCATATTTCACAGTCAGTGGCCCCTTCAATTGTCTTAAACATGTTTAACGCACAGGAACAAACACAAACATAAGACGAATTTCACGAAATGACGTCTGTGGCTTCTCAATTGATATAGGAAGTCACTGCACATGCGCAATGTGACAGTCTAGAGGATGCGCGAGAGATATGCGCAGACGGTACTTACTTTCAGAATAACCTACGTACTTTCCATCCAACTGGGCAGGAATTGCCCCTTTCCTCTTGTCTTCAGTATAAAAGAGATTTTCTAAAGAATTGGCCGTTAGGTAACTGCTGCGAATATCTTCTAAAGCGAAGGTAAGGAAAGCATAATAAAATAAATGAGACTGCGAAGTGCAAGTAGAGGGGCTGGCGACGTCTCCTGCTGCTGCTGCTGGTAACACTTATTACTAGCGAACAATCAATTAATCAGCTGCACAAATCGCCAGGACACTTGAACCGGGCCACGTCATGAATCTCAAGAGCTCTCAAGCGAAACTCTTAAGCTCTCTAAAGTAAAAGAGCAAAGTTTGCCAACATGCGGGAAAGTTTACCGGAAGCTCCCCAATCAAGAAAGTTCATGACATGTAAGTTCGGGGCTGTATGTTGTCGCTCTTATAGTCAGATATGATAATAATGTAGCGCGTTATGGTTGTGTTCTTGGTTACAACACTATAGTGTTGTAGATAATTTACGTTTGCATAAAATGTGCTGAATTCACCTCTAATTTCTGAGCAAAATATTTAATTTTAATGAAGAAACGCTCTTGCAGGATGTGATATGTTGTGATCTAAGAGAAATTTTGCATCATTTCGGATTAAGCTGCTGCCATAAGCCTAACTTAGCTAATACCATTAGGGAGGGGGGATCGAGTATTAGGAGTAAAGTTAGAAAGAGAAGGAAGATTATTTTGAACCGGTCTGTAATATATATACACGCCACTTTCCCCCACCCTCACCCCGTAGTTTATTCGCTCCTCTTTAACTCAGTAGCCAACAGAATTTCACAGGTACAAAAATTATTAGGAGAGTCATTTATTTATGACTATGCCTGCTGCTTCTATCTTCGGAGTCTAAGCACTCTGTCGGGCTCTTAAACGATTCTGTCTCTTCTTGGCGTTATGCCTTGTAGCGTGAAACAAATATTTGGCAATTTTCGAAGTAATCTGTTGCACTCAGTCTCGGAGTAGATGGATAGACGTTGAAAGCTGCGGGGTGTATCCTAAATTTGCTCTGTTTCTAGCAGGCCACATGACGTCACTGTTACAGGTAATGATATTCTTCAGTAGATGTCGTGTGAAATTTGACCCTTCCGTGTTACATGTCGATTGTGGCCGACATGGAGCGTGCGTTTAGAAAGACAAATGGGCCTAAAGAGGTACCAAAAACGTGCAAAATATTGGCGGCCCTTTGAGTTATGGTGTTTGTTTAGACCCCGGACATTTCATTTCGGAATATCTACATTTACAGTTTCTTTGATACATGATGCACGCGAAATTAGTACTGGAGAATTATTAAGACCCGCAGTAACCTACCTATTCGAGATCCAATCCGTGGTTGCTCAGAAAAATGTCAAAGGTCGCGAAAACATGACGTGACTGAGCCGAAATGCCTGGTGATTAACACGTATAGTGATTCATCACCGTGTGAGCACGCCCCATCACATAATAAATCCGTCGGACCATCCAGTGGCCAGTAGCAGGACACAACCCAGGTGCCAAATATCCTCACAGCCACTCACGTTTACATGCAGGGAGAACTTTAAAACCATTTTGTAATGTTCTACAGAACTTCCTCTGTGTTGTGCAATAAGATTTACGATTAATTCTGTTTTATATGTGTGTGTGTGTGTGTGTGTGTGTGTTTCCTGCAGTAACGTGAATCATTATTATTTGTTAAGGGCAGTATATTAACCATTAAAAGTTTAGCGGCTACTGTATATACAACCAGTTTTAACTTTAAAAAAAAAACAGGCAATTTGCGTATCAACGTAATATTGATGTGCGCTCGCGTAACCATTTTTGCCACGGAAAACATTAAGTATTACATATTCTGACTTTGTGTCTGTAGTCTTAGTTACCCAGCAGGCAGTGCGCATGTACTGTGCTACATTGTCATCTGTGGCCTGTAAGGCCGTACTATATATTTCCACATTATATCATAAAGGCTGAATTTTCGGAAAAATATTTTTGAACATAAAATGTTTGTTTTGATTTTCGCTCCAAATCTCCCTAAACATTTCTCATTTTAAGAAGAGTTCATCATAACTGTACATAAGTATTCATGTAGCGTATCCGTTATTCTTGTCAAATTTTCATGAAATTGATTTTTCTCGTAAATTCTCGAAAAATACTCAAGTATCAATTTTCATGAGAGCCAAGATGTTCCATGCGGATGTACAGAAGGACGGACAGATGGACAGACAGATATGAGGAAGCTAGAAGTCGCTTTTCACAATTTAGCTAAAGTGCCTCAACATTTTAGATTCTGACCATGCGGTATATTTATACACTTGATATTTATTTCACAACAGCCAGCGAATTTCGCCTTAATGATCAGTTTTATAACCGACATCCAAGTGTTGGGTACCAAATGGTTCTTTAAATAGAACGGATTGCTTCTCGTCTTTAAAGGCTTAAGAGTCAATGGCACGAATGGCAATAAGCAGAAGTAGGATACGTGGCTATGTTTCATTCAATACTGCAGGCTTATACTTTTGCCGGTAAAGTTATATAACGTACATATGAAGCAAAATCCGTGTTAAAATTATTGCTCAAGGACTATGTTTCATACAATAGCACAGCGAAAGTGTTATCTTTGGGCAAAAGTAAGGTAAAGATAAAGTGCACCCTTGTACAGACACTGAGGCTCTGTACAGGCCGTACGGCCCATAGGGGGAGTAGAGGTATAGCTCTAATCTTTCTTGACCACGGCACTAGAAGGGGGTGAGGGGTCAGAGTCACGCCCCGGCCGCTCGTTACCCATTGTACAGGATGCTGGGTGGACCCAGGACCGGTCTGGACAGGTGCGGAAAATCTCGCTCCCACCGGGATTTTTTGATCCCCGGATCGTCCAGTCCGTAGCCAGTCGCTATACCGACTACTCTACCCGACCCACATCTTTGGGAAAAGCAGCTAGATATTAGGAATTGCCAAATTCATCCACTGAAATTTCACAAGACGTTTAATTAATTGCCTCAATTTTTCCTTGCTACAAAGACTTCTGAATTTGGTGCAAGTTGAGTAACGTAAGACCGTGTTTGCTGAGAAATCGAATGGAGATTTAGCGCCATATGCGACCCATATAATCGGGATGGGACAGTTTTCGTTAGGTTAGTTTAGGTTAGGTTAGGTTAGTTTAGGTTAGGTTAGGTTAGGTTAGATTAAGTTAGGTCTGCATGATGGGAAGTCGGGGACTGGATTCATGTTCTTCTAGATAAACACCAGGTCGTCAGATGTGAAAGTAGTAAGTAATCCTCCCTTCCTACAAAGTGTAGTGAATTTTCTTCACTAGTGGAACCACCAATGTGTATCAAGAGAAATTACCTATGCACAAATTTAATAATTGTCCAACAATATGCGACTTGCTCAGTTTATTACATTTCTGTAGGCAGCTCTACATGTTTCGGGTGTTGACACTCATCATCAGGAGCTCGTACAGCTGTAAATACAATTTCTGGTATTGATTAACCGGATCCACTACCATCCGCTCTAGTTGTTGAGTTCCAACTCAACAACGATAGCGGATGGCAGTAGATCCGGTTAATCAATACCAGAAGCTGTAATTACAGCTGTACGAGCTCCTGATGATGGGTGTCAACAACCGAAACATGTAGAGCTGCCCACAGAAATGCAATAAATTGAATAAGTCACATCTTTTTGGACAGTTATTAAATTCTATTCACGATGCACGGACCCATGTATATAAAATACCTCTGTACAGTTTGTCCTACGTTTATTAACTATCTTTTCTGAATAATACAGATGTAAAGACGACTTTAAATAAATTTATTTATTCTCTTATCCTTCCCCTCTTTTTCCTTTAATTTGCAGTTTTATCAAATTGTTTTTGCGTCTTTTTCTACTCCTTTCATTTTCTCTTGCTCCTTCATTAACACAACTCGCGCTTTTTACTTTCGGATTCTAAAAGTTTTAAACTTTACAACTAATATGGTTTATTTAACTACGTAAATAATTAGAAAATTCAAGAAAATCCAGTCCCGTATTATAATCCGGGATGGCGGCAGCAGCTGAGTCCATATCATTTATCTACTGAATACTTCCTTGAGAAGCTCACAGTCATTTCCCTACTCCAAAATTTCCTGCCTCCCTTGGTATTCTAATTTTCATTTCCATGTTCACAACAGGCTTGTGTTGGTCTCCGTTCTGAGGTTCACTAATCATGAGCACATCCTACAACTTTGTTTTTAAGATCAATTTTATATTATCCTTCCATTTATGCCCACCATCACCAAAAATGTTTCGAAATATTTAAATAAAGACTTTGTATTGATTGTTGTTCTTCCTCACTTGTGCAACATGTAACATCGTCCTATCCTCTATTTAGTAATCCTAATAACATTTAATGAATAAAATAAATTTTCTCTTATTATGTCTTCCTCTCACTAAATATCTACTTCTTTTAAACTTTCTTCTCAACACTGTCCTCCATGTCTTCAGAATATAACGTTCTCCTTTGCACCATCTGCTTTATCCTAACAATAAAAGCACTCCAATTTTTCAACAATTATGTCATTGTCTTGCACATGACTCTCATAAAAACAAGGATTATTTTACTAAACAAACGTAACTAGTTCAGTTTGTAATGCCGCGTCAGCTTGATTTCTTTGCGCTAAAACTGAGGCACATTTTCATTGTTTGAATGAATTGAAGATTTCAAACAGAACTGCCGGTATATCTTTCTTTCTTCAGGACAATTAATTAAACGGCATACTGGTCGTATACATGCAGAGTAACAGGTAAAAGTATAGTCTTGATATTTTGATCTTCATTTTCTCTAGAAAAGACACAAGATGGTTAATGTTTCCGAAACAATCATAGCAAACATTCAATAAATTCAATCCGTTATATTTTCCGCTAATAACTTTAGTTATGTATAATCCTGCGTAGTGAAATATCTGTTACTGGAATACCGTATTGACGGCAACATAAATACAAGCACCTCTCTCACAGAGGTTTATAATAACATATGGCTGATATCGGTGGTTCTGTCTTGTGGGTTTGAAGCTAATCGCGGGGCAATAAAAGGCACATGTGCAAAGATGTGTGCACAAAACACTGAAATAGATCCCGTGCCGCACTTTATTGGTCTTTAAGCGTCGCAAAGATAAGATTGATGGATGAGGCAGAGGAGTCCGATGTCGGCATGCCCACTGACTCTATGATTTACCAACTGACTGAAAGCCAATATCAGGACTTCTTCGCGCCGTCTCGTTGTAGCGTTAAGAGTCTGAGTTATGGAGCATATTGTTTTCCAGCTTAATTATTTTTAGTTATGTCGTGTTTGTTATTTTGAACTCCCTAGCTGAAGAATGATTGCTTTACACAACTGAGACTTGCCGGCAACATATATTCTGAACACCAGTTTATATGCAGTCATTTTATTGAGGCAAAAAACGCACAGTATTAAATATGTATGGATGTTAAAGACATGGCTCCAACATATCTCGGTACCAGATAATTAAGCATATTTTCTAACAGCAGCATGTTTCGACCGAAACATGCTGCTGTTAGAAATTATTTAATTATCTTTAAAGTGTAATTAATTAATAAAAAGTTGTGTTAGACTGCGCAATTATATATATATATATTACTGATATACTTCCTTCCCTAAAATGATACACTCGTACCCAGACATATTGGAGCTATGTCTTTAACGTCCATACGTATTTAATACTGTGCGTTTTATGCCGCAATAAATTGACTACAGATTATTTAGTTATGTTTTAATTTAATCACCTCAAAATATTTCAGGTTTAAAACCAATAACCAATGATAAGCTATTATTTACAAGGCCCTAAAGTCTGTAGATGGCAATCATTAATTGTTAAACGCATTAAGATAAATGGCTGGCTGATGAATGTTTAATTTACCGTGCTCTTAGACGGCTCGAAATTTGAGTTCATTTCTGACGGCAAGAAATGATCAGAATGCACGGATCATCTGTTGAATCTGATGGCGGTAAATTGACCCAATCCTAAACGTTTGGGCTCGCTCTGAACAATAGAAATATTTGACGTACCGTGTTTAAACTGATCCAATGACTGACTGTCTTGATAGACTGCCTGAAGAACTCACTCTCTATCTCTTGGACTAATTAATGGAATGATCAGCTATGTATCTAGATGATTAGCTAATTGCCTGACGCCGAGCTGTGATATGCGTCTCACGATGCTAATTATGACTCTATTTGTCAGCTAATTTTCTGGCCATCTAAAGAAACAAGTTTGGTTACATTATTAAAAAATTCCAGTCACTGGAACCTATTCAGCATCAGATGATTTCAGTTCATAACCTAGTTACATCTGTTTACAGTGCAACTTAAGAACATCGTACTCTCAAGCCCTGGAACTTCAAAGTTCTTTTGTATTTAGAACTCTGGTACAAAATGTTTGTTTGTGCTTCTCGCCTCTCCCGTGCGTACTTCATGGGCTTGCTTTGTGATTAGATCATATTAATAAGATCTGGCAAAGAAAACATATTAAGAAATTCCTCATAATTCAGTTTCATTCAGCATTTGGCCCGAAACATTTTCCTGTGCAATTCATTACTGGACTGATTTTCACTGTATGTTGTTTGGTTTAATTAGTTCGCGATTAAAGAGTACGCTCAAAATAATTGGAGACTTGATAAGTGTAATTTGTTTGCTGGTTTTTGATTGGTCGTTCGTTTCATCCACATTTACTGAGATGTGCCTTGGTCAATGTATGTGAACAAAGGGTGACCACTTCGCCTTTCACAAGAGTAACATAATGCACTTTAAATTTAGGGTTATTACAGCTACAATATAATAAGATTTGGATAATTATATGTATTGCAGTCTTAAAATCCAAACAACTTATTGATTTACAATAAAACACTGAATGAATTTACAATAAAACACTGAATTAATTCTAGTGTACTCTACACAGATATTTCCTCGGGGCGCCGAAAAATAGTGTTTCTCATTCTTCTAAAATGACAAATTAAAAATATGCCCCAGAACTTACATACGTACAATTGCAGCTGATGCAAGCAACTGCATTGTTCTGAGATGCAAATTGGCTACTCGAGGTAGAAAATAACGAGATTGATTTTATGATCTTTGTTGACGCAAAGTAAAAGAGAAAACTTTGTCTCCCTTGCAAATTCATTTTGTCATGTGGGAATAGCCAAGCCACACTTCATCCCACAACTTTCTTTGCTCCGAAGCTGGGTATAGACAATAAACCGTAACATCACACGTTTCGGCTGTTACGCTCTAAATCCTAGCAACATTTCATCTGAAGTGCCGAATGATTCACGACAAAAATATCATCTTCTTTTTCTTCTTCTTCATCTTAAATGACAACACAGCCCAATGCGGACCTTCGCCTCCTTATTGGACTTCTCCCAGTCAGCGCAGTTTTTTTACTTCTCTTTCCAGTTTTTAATTTCGCATTTATTAATATTTGTCTGTACACAGTTCCACCATCTATATTTGGTCGTCTTTTTTATTCGTCTTCATTGAGGATCATTATTAAATACGTCACTTATGTTTCTTTTACTATCCATTCAATTAATGTGACCAATCCAATTCAACTGAATTCTTCTGACAATTTAAAGTATATCTAAATCTCCAAACGTTTGCATTAATTATTTATTATATCAATTTTTCCTTTTATTTATTTAATTCCTCCAAACGTCCCTCTTAAAGTCAAAAACGTCTAAACAACCAAATATTAATTCAATTTCCATACAAATCTGAATTAGTCAGTCATCTAACAGGGGTGCTGATAAGTCATTAGCCCGACTAGGAAAGAAACAAGCTAATGTTTCTGTCAGAATGGCGCGAATTTCCTTCGGCGACATGTCTTGCAGAAAAAAAACAACTTGATGACAGCTCACGTCTCGATGTTGTTGAAATAGCGCGCGTCCATGACATGCTTCCAAGCTTGTTTCTCTCCTGGTCGGGCTAAGGACTTATCAGCACCCCGGTAGTATGATTTCACCTCAGGAAACCGTTCCTGGTTTTGATTCTCCAGTGGTAAACTTATCTTAGCTGGTCACTTGATTGGATGAATAATTGAGCAGTTAAGAGTATTGGTTGAAAACATAGTAAATAACTTATTGAAATGGCAGAAATTATATCGTGTTTAAGGAAATGCGAGAATAATAACACACGAATCGCGAGGAATTATGCAGAAGAAGCTGAGGACGACATATTTTAATTCTGCAGTTTGTTAGAAGTTGTCATCTGCCTGGTTTAAAGTTAAGGTACTGGACGCTTTGATCAGAAACTTTCTCGGAATTAATGTTTATACTTTCTGAATTTACTTTAATCGGATTAATTTCACAGTAATTACCCTATATGTTCGCTGAGAGGTAGGAACTAAATATATTTACAGCATATTACTTACGCTAATTTAGCGTTTTAAAGGTTTAATGCACCTATTATGACAGAATTCGACAAAGATATTTTGAAAAACCACAAGGCCTCCATACTTATATCCGGTATTACGGTTCTGTATTCTGACGTCATCTGTAGCGCTTGCGCAGTTGCAGTCATCTATCTAATATACATATCCTGGATTACATGCGCACAGCTATGAAATCTTTATCGGCAGTTGGAAGTTAATGGACTGTTCCTATCAGAACGGAAACAGCGCAGGAAAAGAAATTAAACTTGAAAGCAGTAAAATTCCTTTATAGACCACGAGTCGAAGGCGTGAAATGTAAAGTAACGAAAATAGAATGCAACAGAGACGAGATCTTAAAAAGTTCTGGAAAGAGAACTTAGCGTGTGTGTTGTATGTGTGTTTGTGTGTGTGTGTGTGTGTGCGTGTTTGTGTGTTGTGTGTGTGTGTCTGGTTTTAATTTATTTCGCATCTCAAAGGAAGAGTGTGGCAGTTACAAAATGATAATTTGTGCTTAGAGGAGTTCTGAGAAACACCTACAGTTTAGAGGGACGCCATATCCTATATTGTGGTCTTGCAGTTATGACGTCATATAGTCTTGTAGGTGGATATCAACGTTTTGGAGAAATATGCTGCCTCCATTTTCAGGGAGGAAGGCTGAGTCAGCATATTCTCCCGAAATGTTGGTACGCATCTACCAGACTTCACGGTGTCGTAATTCAGACGGCCAAATTATTCATCTCCACCCCGTTAAAACCTCAGGCACTAGATTCATATTTTTGTAAGTTCTCTTCATATAAGACAACCGGGATAGCTAATTCAGTGTAGTGACTATGAATGGGTTTGGTACCCGGTAGGAGGGTAGACATCCCTCTTTTCCGCGGCGTCCAGACCGAAGCTGAAGCCCATATGACCTTATAGCCAATGCACAGCAGGAGCTTTTCCCTTCGATTAATATGGCCAGGTTGCGAAAATTGTTATTCATTTTTATTGGTCCTTTTTGGAAGGACGACAAAGTGATGTTTCTCCAACAGAAAGTAACTCCTTGAGGGAAGTAATTCGCGAGGCAATGTTGGGCCGAGTGTAATGTACGAGGCACGAAGTGCTAACCTCGTTATGACGGTTAAAATCCTGTCGTTTGCACAGCTGATTTAATTACTACTTACATAGCGCAGCACTGCAATGCTTGACTGGTTGCCAGGCAACCATTACAGGTATAGTCCGATCTGTTCAAGTGGTTACGACTATTCACCCGTGCACACATTAATTAGGGTTTTTTTTACTTTTAAGGCTCTTCACTTTCGTTATAAATTTAATTAAAATTCTGAATCTTTTCATTTATTATTCTTATATTCATCCTATGATTTACAAGTCATTCCTATTTGGAAATGTAGAATAGTTCAAATGCCGGTCCCAGTGGCCGCACGGTCTAAGGCGTAGGTCTACGGCCGCTCGCCTGCTGAGATTGTGGGTTCGAATCCCACCGGAGGCATTGATCTCTGTCTGTTGTGAGTGTTGTGTGTTGTCAGGTAGAGGTCTCTGCGACACACTGATCAAGCGTCCAGAGGAGTCCTACCGACTGTGATGCGTCGTTGTGTGTGATCTAGAAACCTCAAGAATGCGGAGGCCATGGCTCGCCTTGGGCTGCAGCGCCGCAAGGGAAAAAAGTATAGTTCAAATATCTGGAAACCGTATTAATATATAAAATTTTCTTTCTAGATAAGTAAAAAAACATATAGTAATTGTTTCGCCCTCTGTTTTGTATGGTTTTGGAAGGTAGTCTGTTACATTGAGATAAACTAGATTGGAGTGGATGACACTGAGATTAGGATGTCTATTAAGGGTGGCACTGAGCATCTCTTGACGGAGAATGCTGGTATTTTGGTCTGCCGTGTAGTTTTCTAGATTGGCGCTGCGTTTCTGCGTTCTAAAATAAAATATTTCTTGCTCGTCTGCAATGTAATTATGTTAATAAGAGATTTTAAACTCAGAAAATACAGCTACAACATACACATGTTAAGTACTCATAAAATAATGAATTTTTATAGTATATATACGAGTAGACAAAGAAACAGTAAATAATGAAGGCATGTAGAGGGGCAGAGGGTATCTGTAAGTGGTCAGCTGCTCACTCCGACTTCTTTACACCCAGGAAAGAAAACGGGTACCCAGTGAAATAGGTAGCTGGGTGGGCCCCCAAGCCTGTAAGGATGTTTTGAAGAAACCTGTCGCCACTGTCATGGTCCGGGTGCTGGATCTTCCTATCCGTATCCTAGTTGCTATACCTACTACACCATCCTGGCTCCACCAGTAAAGAAATGAAAACCACGAAAATATCGGTCAGTCTGCTATAGGTCCTACCGGTCAGTCTGCTATAGGTCCTACCGGTCAGTCTGCTATAAGTCCTACCGGTCAGTCTGCTATAGGTCCTACCGGTCAGTCTGCTATAGGTCCTACCGGTCAGTCTGCTATAGGTCCTACCGGTCAGTCTGCTATAGGTCCTACCGGTCAGTCTGCTATAGGTCCTACCGGTCAGTCTGCTATAGGTACTATCGGTCAGTTTGCTATAGGTCCTATCGGTCAGTCTGTTATAGGTCCTACCGAATATGAAGAAGTCTTCTGTTATGACCCACCTTACATCTTGGAGCGAAAGGCATGGTGTGGACTGTTATGATGAAAACGATGACTAAGATGTTGATGATATGGTTAGGGTAATTCGTGGACAGGAGAACGTGAATTAAAACCGTTTAGTAAATATACAGAGTGGGCTAAAAGTAGGTATACAGTATATAGTGTATAGTATAGCATCCTCTGTTTACCTACTTTTGGCCCACTCTGTATTTTACCAAAGGGCTATTTCGTCACTAAAACTAAAAACTAAACTCCGTGGCTTTAGTCCGCGAGCGAACCATAATTTCGTCACTAAGAAGCAATAAATCTGGCATTAAAATGAATGACGTTCGGCTACATAGTTGGGGTTCTATTGTTGTAGGAGACGAATTTTTCGCCTCTCACAACTGCATATACAGGTTTTGTGTTTCATTTGGCCTTTTTTGCCGAACACGTGCATTAGCCGGCGAGAATCTGCAAACCCCTTTTTATTCCGCGCCGTTTCAAAAGAGATAAAAATTTCCTTGGCACAAAACATAGAGCAAGACACGCTATCCTAGATTTCCATGAACTAAGCACATACGCCGCTACTAACCATTTGCAGCAGCTGAATGTTACGACGCCCTGTCACATTTCCCGTCGCCAGACACCAAGCACACAGATTCGCGTCGGCTACTATATCGCGGGTATTTTGTGACGATATGACAGACGGATCTTTGTCAAATGGAAATGTTTAGCCATCGGTTAGATTGTGAACCAAGATAGTGCTGTCATTATAGTTACCATGGTGTAGACTTGAAGACCGGAGAATCAAGGTTTATTTCTCAGCAGGGCCTGGATTTTTACTCTTCCTAGCAAACACCAGCGCCTATTCTAGATCCACCCAACTCCTTTTCCGGTTGGTTTCTGGGACACTTTTCCTGCAGATATAGCGGATGTTTTGAGACAATTCATCTTCATCCAGCTCAGAACTTCACAAAAAGGATGCTGAATACTGTACATCATTCAGTTCCCCATACATCATTACGGGTTGGTGACTCACGGAGCACATGGAAACATTGATCATTATAGACGCAAGAAAGTAATCATTACAAAAAATGTATGCACAAACATTTTATAGATGCGACTTTATTGCATATTATTTTAGTTGTTAAATTTATTGTTCTTCGTTCTTGATAGAATTAAAACTAAATTTTAGAAAAGAATATTTATTTGTCTGTGTATTTTGTTTGTATTAAACCACTAATTTTAATACGTAATTGTCAGACACCCAACCTGCTACATTATGTTCGTCATTTTAGTCTACCTACAGTGCCAAAAAAGCAGATCATATATGATTCGGTATAAAAGCATTTGGGAGCAAGTCTTATATTTAAAATGGGATAAAAATAAAAGAAAATATTTTAGAAAATAGCAACTAAAATTTAATATAAACGAAATCTTTTCACATAACTGTAAGCAGAATTTTAGTAAGGACTTTTGTATAACAGAGTCCTTGTGAGTCATGTAAATTTAATGAAGAACAGGTTGGCCATCTCGACACAGGTTTTTCTTGGTTTCCCTGTGCCTAAAAGCAAATGCTGAGATGGTTCCGAAGATTCCAAGTTGCCACTACATGCTTCTCATGTAGCCCTCCCGACTTAAATTTAGTAGTATAACCAATTTCATGTTTTGCTTACATGTAAAATAACCACTGCCACCGGGTGACAAACCAATTGCAGTAAATAATAATAATAACAATAATAATTATTATTATTATTAAAATTAGTCGTATAAACAAGTGATGTGAGAATATGAACTTAACTGCACCGAACTGATGCTGCCAAATCGCATGCATTGCAGAACATCTTTGAAAGCTCTGAAACTTTCAACTTTTCGAAATAGACTTTCTGCCATGGAGTTACCTCACAAATACAGACCTCAATTAGAGTTATTCCAGCTTGACAACAAACGGCTCAATTCTTTTTCCATTACATTTCCTTCATACAAATATCATGAATGTCATTGCACGAATATATTTGTAGATGTGATCAGAAAACATAGCAAATCATGAACTGCGCAGTCAGATACAGACTGTTGTGTACGTTGCAGCTAACTAATAGTTCTTTGTGTGCGGCCGTGAAAGAAGGATTGAAGGCAGTTCGTTATTGACAGTTGAAGTTCGATGGCGCGTTATTTCCTTCAGACCGTCCAAACAGTGGAAGAGTGCAGAATTAAGCTAATAAAGTGAACACATAAAAGCCATCAGTCACAGGAATAAACGCATGGCAACAGTAAATTTAGAACTTGTGCCATGAGGTTAAAAATGTATTGATGTTAGAACGTTGGTAGACGAGCAAAATACTCTCAGATATTCAGCAAAGAAAACTACGCTCTAAACTATTTCTCCAGAATTTGTAAAGTCTTTAAAAAGTTGTAAAATAATGCGGTATGTGGATGTTAACGTCTGGCTGTCTCCCTATCTCCGTCCGTCCGTCCGTTCGTCCTTTCTTTCGTGACATTTTAATAGCGCTTAAACACTTAGACAGAAATTTTTATCGGACAGTTCCTATTTTCGGCTACATTAACCCATAATACATTTCAACTTAAGGCTAAAAATGGATAAACAGACCCCAAGTGAGTGTCATGAATTGTGAAAGCAGAATGGGAATTTTTTATACCTTCATTATGGAGTACGGCCTTTTCATTCATGTTGTAACAATGGTTAGCTCTGTGGTTTTACACCTTGTGCTATAACAAACTGTATGCGGAGTACGCTGGCTGAACCTCTTCTGTCTTAGTTGAAAAATAAGAGACGAACTTGATGTCACTTCTTCTATGCACACCATGTTTCGGACATTAACCCTTATCCTGCTAACGTGGAGAATATGGTGAGCTCCAAATAATGTTAGCAAATGGCAGATGGGATTTAACTCGGCGTTTAAAGGGTTAATACATCCATCATCAGGAATCTGTGACTATCCTATTGTATCACCACATTAGTCGTGTGTTTTTGTTTCGATGTGTGTTGGAGTTTTGGTGTGGCTGGGTTGGGGTGGTATCCGTGTGGCAGGCTGAAGCCTGCCACACGACCAATGTGGTGATACAATAAGAAAGTCGCAGGCTGCTGATGATGGATATATTAATGTCCGAAACATGTTGTGCATAGAAGAAGTGAAGTAAAACGTAATAACTAGTGACATCAAGTTGGTCTCTTATTCTTCAACTATCACAATGATGCCCGGTCCAATATACATAAGATATACCTCTTCCGCGTGTAGTGGAGTCACCTAAACCTAATTTCAATTTAACCTCAGTCACAGTATTCGAAGATTTTCTCACTCTTTTCAGGCAAATGACGAGTTAAGGGTTTGACACTTGCCACAAAAATTAACTTCATATTCAGTTGCCTTTCATCCTTTCCATGGGGTTACTCATTATAAACTTAAATTGAATTATAAAAATGGAACCGACTGATTATTCGTTTGAGATTAAAGACGTTAGGAACAAGTGAAACCTTCTGTGCGACATTTTTATATATAACAGAGGGAACAAAAAAATAAAAGCACAATAAATATAGTTATTTTCTAATCTTAATTTGTTAAAACACCCACTCTTCTTTTTTCCTTTGTCTTGTATTTATTCTTCTCTTTCAATTCAGTTTGTTAATTATCCCCTTCCTACATCACTATAAATTTTTCATCTCTCTGGTTGACGGAGGCAGGCCCCCCCCC
>Ga0123355_10003545_pt1 | contig 22419 bp, 21 predicted proteins | sample TergutEmb28metaG_3_FD_89872 | JGI IMG/M metagenome (GOLD analysis project Ga0123355, IMG submission 89872) | Embiratermes neotenicus P1 segment gut microbial communities from Petit-Saut dam, French Guiana - Emb289 P1 | ecosystem: Host-associated > Arthropoda: Insects > Digestive system > Gut ... | reverse complement strand
GTTGTTCGCTTGGACGCTCATTAAATAATCCACATTCGCTGACGCACATAAAAAATTGCCCATTTATCGTAAGTTCACTATGTGCATACGCACCGTTATCGTCTTTAATCTCAAAATTTATTTCTGCACCAAATGCACGGCAATACATTTCAGCAGCTTCAACGCTGCCTTTCACATATACTTGCGCACCGATTTTCATGTTTTTTACCCCCGAAAATATAAATTATGAAAAATTCTTATTTTCTAAGCTCCAAACAACACTTCGCCGGTATTATAAATACTTTCAACAAATCCGCTTGGGTCATTTGCTCGGTCAAGTAAAATAGGTTCAATAAGTGTGCTGACATTTCTCGTCAGTTCCCATAATTTGGCGGAATCATTCAGCCAGTTACCACTGTAATTGTTAAAAATAATAGCAATATCAATGTCGCTTTCAGGTGCAGAAACTCCTTTGGCATATGAACCATACATGATGATAGATACAGGGTCAAAGAACTTACGCACTTCTTCGGCGTATGCAGTTGCGTTTCTTAAAGCTGTTTCTCTATCCATGAAATCACCTCTTCTGCTTGCTCTATTAGTTCAGCGCAATCTTCTTTTGTCAGTATATCGGCAATGGCTTGTTTGTACGCAGGATATCGGGCTTCTATTTGTAAGGGATTCAGTCGTTGCAATAGACCAAGTTGCTCTTCTGACATTTCGAGATTTCCCAATTCTGCTAATCTGATGAGGTTATGAACTTTTAACGGAGTTTCGCCAATGCTTTCAATTCTTGCTTTTAGTGCCTTTTCGACGGCAAGATGACAGATAAATCCTGCGTACAGTATTTTTCCAATATTAAGAAGCCCCTGTGCCACATCAATATCTTCAATGGCAAGGTCATACCAATATTTCACTTTATCATTCTGAAACACACGACGAAAATCATCTTGCTGTTTTTCTTCGGGTGATAAATCACGAAAATTTTCTGCTGTAAGATTTATAATTTCATCTTCGTGTATTTCCTTCATTGTCATGCCTCCTGCCATTTAATTAGTTTTTCAAATGCTTTACGTAATTTCATAGCATGAAAAATTATTGTAACGGCATTATGAATATCATTCATGTGATCACCTATTATATCTCTCTAAGCGTTCATGCAAATTGCCTGTGTGCAACTCAAAAAGATGATTGTCAAAGTCATAAAAATATATCGAGTGTCCTTCACCCTCAACACGAGACCGCCCCTTTTTAATTTCTGTTCCGGTCTTTCTAATCCTTGAAACGTATTCATCAAGTTCACTTTCTTCAATTTGAAATGCAATATGGTTGTAGCTCCGTTCGGATAATACATCTCCCTCCATGATGCAAATCCAAATATCATCTATAAGAAAAAATTTCTCTCTGGATAGCGAAAAGGTTTCATCGCCGCTGTTGTAAATTTCCTTTGCGTCAAAGACAGTCATCAAAAACTGCGCGGTTCTCTCTAAATCGGCTACGATAAAAGTAATATGGCTCAAACCCGAAATCATATACTCCACCTTTTGTGATGTAATTTACAACCAGTTCATGTTGCCACTTTCGTAAGGGCAACATGAATCAGTTGAAGTTTGCGAAAAAACTACACCATTCGCCCGGGGAAAGCATTCAAATCAAGCCCGTCGGATGCTCCGGTTTGCAGGCGATAATATCCGCGGCTGGCTATCATTGCGGCGTTGTCTGTGCAGTAAATGGGCTGGGGAATGGAAAGCTTTAATCCTTTTTTGCCGCAGGCTTCTTCCATTGCGGAACGCAAGCCGCTGTTGCATGCTACTCCGCCGGCCAAAGCAACCTGGCTGTAGCCTTCTTGTTCGCAGGCGGTGATTGTGCGTTCCACAAGTACATCCACTACGGCTTGCTGGAACGATGCCGCAATATCTGCAAGCGGTGTGTCTGGATTTTTCGCCTTATATTGTGTCACGGCGGTTTTCAGGCCGCTGAAGCTAAAGTCCAGGCCATCTACTTTTGCCCGTGGGAATGGTATCGTGTTTTGCCCGGTTTTTGCAAGTTTGTCAATTTCCGGCCCCCCGGGGTAGGGGAGTCCCAGCACCCTGGCGATTTTATCAAAGGCTTCCCCTGCCGCGTCATCACGGGTTGCGCCCAAAACGCGGTATGTATCGTAATCGTCTACCGCCAAAATAGATGTGTGCCCGCCGCTTACCACCAACGTTAGCATAGGCGGTTTCAGTTCGCTGCCTAAATAATTTGCGCAAACATGCCCCTCAATATGGTGTACGCCACAGAGGGGCTTATTATGTGTATAGGCCAAAGCTTTTGCGTAGTTGAGCCCAACCAAAAGCGCACCGGCTAGTCCTGGGCCGTTGGCTACGGCATACGCGTCGATGTCGGCCAAGGTTATCCCGGCCTGGTCAAGCGCATCGTCCACGATGTATCCGATACATTCGATGTGCCGCCGCGCGGCAATTTCCGGCACAACACCGCCAAAAGGCGCGTGCAGTTCCACCTGCGACGCTATGACGTTGGAAAGAACATGCCGTCCATCTTTTACAACGGCGGCAGATGTCTCGTCGCAGCTGGTTTCTATCCCCAGAATGACCATTATGCTACCTCTTGTGCGCCGTGGTCTTCACGATGCAAAATGGCCAAGAGCCAGCCAAGCATAACCACAAAAAATAATGCCACAATACTTAAATTGCTGTCGGCGATATCGACTTGCATAATCGCCTGCATTGCAGGTGTCAAATATTGCTCCACACCGCTTACTGCGTACGCCAGCAAATGTGGATTAAACACGACGAATATCCCTGCACCCACAAAAGCCGCAATAATCCCCCACATAAGGTATGGAACTTTTGCTGCACGCACTCGCATCATTACCGATTCTGTGAAGTAGGGTGGGGGGGACATTAAATTTTCAGATGATTCTGCAAGTTCCACTGCTTCGTCGAAAGCCAGATACAGTTCGCGGCAGTTTTGGCAAGACAGTATATGTTTTGCCAAATCGCGTGCGTCTGCGGGCTTTATGGTTTTTTCCATGCGCTGCATCATGGCAGTTTCTGATTGTTTACAGTCCATACTTCACCTCCGTCATCAAACCTTTTAGCAATTTGCGGCCGCGGAATATACGATTTTTTATCTTAGATAGCGGCTCGCCAATTCTTTCGGAAATTTCTTGATAGCTTAACCCTTTTTGATGGTACAACACCACGGGGATTTTGTACATTTCGGGAAGGTCGGAAATTAATTTGTTAATGCGTTCGGTTTCTTCACGTTTCAGATATGTTGTCTCCGGCGACGGAGCTGTGCCGGCCACGCCTATGCCGGATTCCTCTGTGTAGGCCTCGAAGCTGACGATGTCAAATTTTTTCTTGCGACGTTGGTCTATTATATGATTGCTGGTTATGCGCATAATCCATGTGCTAAATTTAAATTCTATGCTGTAGCTTTTAAGGTTTTTATAGACTTTGAGGAATACGTCTTGTGCCATGTCGTTTGCTTCTTCGCTATCCTTTGTTTGCCGCAGGATAATTGAATATACCAAATTTTTGTATCTGCCAACAAGTTCGGCAAAACAATCCTGGTCGCCTGCCAGGCAAGATTCGATTAGTTCCATGTCGGTCATTGCGTATCACCTCGTTTATTTTCGTTAGTCACTACAAAACTCAACTGGTGCTAAATTGGCACCAGTTGCCCTGTGTCCCCAACGTCACTCAAACCTTAACGTTTTCGTCTTCCTATCCTTGCCAACCTTTGATTTCGGAAAAATATCCGTCGCGTGGTGAAGATAGTTGTATGGGTCTGGCATGGCCGGGCTAAAATGGGTTAGCCACATTTCTTTTACATGTGCCGCACGGGCAATTTCTGCCGCTTCGGAGAAGCTCATATGCTTGTGGGCAGCCGCTTTTTCCTGGTTGTCGCCATAAAGCCCTTCGCAGATAAACAAATCCGCGTCGTGGGCAAATTCCGGCAAAGCCGCCACGGGACGGGTGTCGGTGCAAAAAACAACCTTCAGCCCCTTGCGTGACTCCCCCAAAACCATGTCGCTGGTATATGTTCTACCTTCATATACGATGCTGGCGTTGTTTTGTTTTTGCAAAGGCCCCCAAAGTTTAATTGGAATATTTTGCTGCTTTGCTCTTTCCAAGTCAAACTTCCCGCGCCTTGCCAATTCCAGGCTGTAAGCAAAACAAAATGCACGGTGATTTAAGGGCAAAGTTTTTATCGTAATGTCGCCGTGGGTGTAGGTGTGCTGGCTGCGGGCATCTAACTCGTGGAATTCTATGGGGAACGGCAAGTCATGGGCTATTACGCACAGGCTTTTTACTACGTGGCCAAGCCCCGCGGGGCCAAATAGCTTCAATGGCTCGGTGCGTTCTGCGTTGGCCATGGTAAGCAACAGCCCCGGCAGCCCAGATATATGGTCGCCATGAAAATGCGTGAAGCATATCATGTCGATTTGTTTAAAACCCCAGCCCAACAGCCGCAGGCTAACCTGGGTTCCCTCACCGCAGTCAAACAAAATCATGCTGCCTTCTATCCGGCACAACATGCTGGACAAAAAACGGCCGGGCAGCGGCATCATTCCTCCTGTTCCCACCAGGGCAACGTCTATCATTTGTTCAACTCCTAATTTATATACCCCTGTGGGTTGGCAAGTTTCCATTTCCACGCGGTTTCGATTATTGTGTTCAAATCGCTATGTTTTGGTGCCCAGCCCAGCATGTCACGCGCCGCAGTGTTGGAACCCACCAGCTTTGCGGGGTCGCCTGGGCGGCGGCCACAGAACTCTACGTCGAATGTTTGGCCTGTGACGCGCTTTACGGCTTCTACAAGTTCCAGCACGCTTACGCCGTTGGTGGTTCCCAGGTTCAATTTCACAGCCTTCTCAGAATCAAGCAGCTTAAGCGCACGAATATGCGCGTCGGCCAAATCCATTACATGTATATAATCGCGAATGCAGCTGCCGTCCGGGGTGTCATAATCCGTGCCAAACACCTTAAAGCCCGGCCGCAAACCTGCCGCAGCATCCAGCAATAATGGAATTGCGTGAGTTTCTGGGCGGTGGTCTTCGCCCAACCTTCCCTGCGCATCTGCCCCTGCGGCATTGAAATAACGAAGTGCCGCAAACGACAGGCCATAGGCCTGGGAATAAGCATCCAACGCACGCTCCACCGCCATTTTTGTAAATCCATATGGGCTAAGCGGGTTTTGTGGCGCATCTTCCGCGATAGGGACTATATCCGGCTGGCCATAGATTGCACAAGTCGACGAAAACACAAATTTTTTAACATCGCATTCCAGCATGGCATCCAAAAGGTTTATCGTTGCCACTACGTTGTTGCGAAAATACATGGACGGCTTGCGCACGCTTTCCTCTACATAAGTGTAAGCAGAAAAATGCATCACGGCCTCGATATTATGCTTTGTCAGTAAATCTTTCACCAAAGATACATCACCAATATCGCCCCGGACAAAAACATCCGCAATCACCGCCGCCAGGTGTCCCCTTTCCAGCGTGTCCAAAACAACTGTTTTGTAGCCAAGCTCCTTCAGCGCAAGGCAGGTGTGGCTGCCGATATATCCCGCGCCGCCGGTTACAAGTATGTTCATGTGATGCCTCCTTTCGGGAGGTATATAGTGTAGCATTGTTTTGTTTTTGTTTCAATCGTCGCTGCCATAAGTGGGTTAAAGTGAAAGTTCTCATTTTGAAAATCACAAATTACGCGTTATCTCATAATATGTACTAGCAACGATTGATACGTTGCGCTTGCTTTACCCGCCACATCCATTTGGAAGGGAGTAGCACGCCAGGTTTTGGATCAGGCCAGGCGTTGCCACCCACGCTAGCACCTTTCATGCGCGATGCGGCAACACCGGAGACCCGGGACTCCATTTTTTATAAAACTATATAAAATACACCAAGGGAGGAGAAAGGCGTGGCATACATAGCCAACACATCCGCCGCGCTTTGCATGTAAAAATTCGATAATTATAGGATTAGAATTAGGGTTTTTTCTGTTAAAAAAGTATCAATTCGTGTGTCCCATACGGGGCGCGTCAAAATCTAACACGTTTTTATCATATTTTAGTGGTGTTTCAATCCGCACGCCCCACACGGGGCGCGTCGGGTTCTGAAAAGGGTCTTCATCCTCCTAAATATGTTTCAATCCGCACGCCCCATACGGGGCGCGTCGTTCCGCGCATCGGCGACCTGTCGTAATCCGCAAGTTTCAATCCGCACGCCCCATACGGGGCGCGTCGGCAACACCATTTCCTGTTGCGTCAAGCCCGAAAAGTTTCAATCCGCACGCCCCATACGGGGCGCGTCATAAAAGCCGGATTTGATGAGTGTTGGCGCGTATTGTTTCAATCCGCACGCCCCATACGGGGCGCGTCAAGCGCACAATCTATCTTTTGCGTACCACTTTCCGTTTCAATCCGCACGCCCCATACGGGGCGCGTCCGGTTGGCTCAAGGTTGATGGGTGCTTGCGGGGGGTTTCAATCCGCACGCCCCATACGGGGCGCGTCCCCAGCCGTTACGCATGGTTTCTGTGCGCACCTGTTTCAATCCGCACGCCCCATACGGGGCGCGTCGCCCTACCGGTGAACTGTTTTGCACTATCATGCATGGTTTCAATCCGCACGCCCCATACGGGGCGCGTCTCAACGGCATCTTGTGCGAGGTTGCGCCGAGCTGTGTTTCAATCCGCACGCCCCATACGGGGCGCGTCGGAGCGTTGCAAGCCTTCCAGCAAGTCAGCATTGGTTTCAATCCGCACGCCCCATACGGGGCGCGTCGTGCGCCGTTGTCTGCCATTTCACGGTATAGGGCTGTTTCAATCCGCACGCCCCATACGGGGCGCGTCAAAGCGTCAACGGCAAATTCGTATTCCGCCTTATGTTTCAATCCGCACGCCCCATACGGGGCGCGTCGTGTTGTTCGTGCCGTTCGCCCAGGCTGTATTTTGTTTCAATCCGCACGCCCCATACGGGGCGCGTCTCTGCTTGGTTTTGTAGGTCGGTTAAATTTTCACTGTTTCAATCCGCACGCCCCATACGGGGCGCGTCCTTTTTAAGGTTTCAGCTATGGCGGCATCCCGTCTGGTTTCAATCCGCACGCCCCATACGGGGCGCGTCGCACAGCATTAGACTGTAGCATATCGGATCTACTGGTTTCAATCCGCACGCCCCATACGGGGCGCGTCCTTTTGCCAGAGTTTAAGATGTTGAAGTATTACGTTTCAATCCGCACGCCCCATACGGGGCGCGTCCTTTTATTTGCATTAGTGATTACCCCCTCCTCTTGTTTCAATCCGCACGCCCCATACGGGGCGCGTCAGCACTCATCCGCCACATACAACGCGAGGTGCAAAGTTTCAATCCGCACGCCCCATACGGGGCGCGTCCTTTTATTTGCATTAGTGATTACCCCCTCCTCTTGTTTCAATCCGCACGCCCCATACGGGGCGCGTCGGCGTGCCGCAATTACAAGAGTTCACCTACAACAAAGTTTCAATCCGCACGCCCCATACGGGGCGCGTCAGATTCTTTGAAACAGGAGGCCGCATATGGCGCGTTTCAATCCGCACGCCCCATACGGGGCGCGTCGATTTGTTCCCATCTATATCTACCGTTTTTAGATTGTTTCAATCCGCACGCCCCATACGGGGCGCGTCGGCTACTTGGTGGCGCATGGTTTTGTTAAGCAAGTTTCAATCCGCACGCCCCATACGGGGCGCGTCAGCAAAAGCGTATACTATATCATTCTAAACAACAGGAAAATTTGGATGGACATACAAAATACTCATCAAGCAAATCTCATTACGGGCAAATTACAAAGCAAAAAATGCACATAATGTATAATTTTTCGTGCGAAGGCTCTGCATCTTTCATGTAAGCTATTGGTTCGCACTAAAATCTTTCACAAGATTAGAGGGGCAGAAACATCAAAACTTTGCTTCGCGCCATAATGCTCTACTTTGGATTTGTATTTATCTCCCAAAATGTAAAGCCGCAAGCTATCTGTTGATGGGTCAATTGCCGTCAGTAGCTTATCTTTAACAACCAACAGCAAAGAGGCATCCAGCACACACTCAAAAACAGAATTTTGTACACGCTGACCATAGTTTTGGCATATTTTCGCCACCTTTCGTAATCGCTTTTGCCCTGCAGGAGATATAGTGCTTACGTCGTAGGTTATCAATACAAGCATTGGGAACCCTCATTTCCATAAAAAGGGTGGGTATTCGTCAAGGTCGCCCCTTAGGGTGCGAGCCAGCAAAAGAGCTTGTGCATGAGCCACCAAACCCCATTCGATTTTTTCCTTCAGAAAAGGGTGCGAAAGTTTTTCGTTTTTTCGTGTTTGCCATGCTGTCAGAAATGTCTTTCGGGTTTCATCGCGCATTAGCACTGCTCCGTTTTCTTTTGTGTAGAAACCAGAAGGGTCTATCTGGCGTGTGTTTATTAATGTAAGAACAAAGCGGTCAGCAAGTGGCGAACGCAATTCTTCCAAAAGGTCAAGAGCCAGGGAACGCCGCCCAGGCCTGCTTTTGTGAAGAAATCCCATGTAGGGATCTAGCCCAACGGCGCAAAGCGCAGCCACTGCATCGCTTTCCAGCAAAGTGTAAACAAATGAAAGCATGGCATTCACATTATCAAGTGGCGGGCGGCGACTCCGGTATTTGAAGAAGAAATGTTGCTTGTTATTCAATATCAATTCGTCAAATACGCCAAAATAGCGGCTTGCGGCCTCACCCTCTATTCCGAAGAGTTCGCCAGAGGTTTCCGCCTGGCGTAGTAAGGGTATTGAATTGCAAATCTGTTCTGCCGAGCGACGCACTTTTTCGGTGTCAATTCGCAGGGCATGGTCGCGCACGGCGCGCTCAAGTACCCATCGGCTGTTGTGCAGTTTACCTGTGAGCATATTTTTTGCAATGTGAAGCCCTTCAGCTTCGTTTTCAGAAAGCCTGTACTGCATTTTTCGGAGCGCGACATTCCCCTTTTCCATGCCTGAAACATTGGCAAGAAAACGCCCGCTGGCGGTTAAGAATGTAAGAGCGATTCCCTTTTGGGCACATATGCCCATTAAAGCAGGGCTTGCACCCGCATACCCAAAAGTGATGATGCTCTCTAAATTGTGCAAGGGTACGCGCTTTAATATTTCTTCGTCCTTGCGCACTACAATATTTTCGCCGTCCAAGGATAAATACACATCCGGCAAGGTGACATAGAAAGTGTTTAACAGTTTTTTCATGTGTCCTCCTGCAAAGCGTTATTAATATACGCGGCTACACTGCCCGGTTGTGGAAGTTTCGGCAAACATACATCTTTTAAGGAGCAGGATTGGCACGCCTTATTTGGTTTCACCCTTGGCGTGTACCTACGCTGAAAATAGGAATGCATTTCCGCAAACATGGCTCTTACTTTTTCGCGTAGAGGCTCGCCCAACGGAACCTCTTCACGCCGCCGGATTTCTCCGTAAAACAAATACGCTGTATTGATGGTAGGACACAGTAGCATTTCTTCCAGACACATGGCCTGGGCGCAAAGTTGAAGCCTGTCTATATCAGATATTTTAGGGCTTCCGCGCTTGTACTCCACGGGGCGGGGTAACCAATTTCCCCTTCTGCCATGAAGATTTACGCCTGCATCATCACGCACAAATTCTACTATATCGCATTTTCCACTGATACCCATAACCCGAGAATGAACAGGCATATCCCCTGTGGTGATTATATCCTTACGTTTTTCAGAGAGAAATGGGTTGTGAGCGCGCTTATGCTTTAGTGTGCCGTCTGTGGTGAGATGATTGTCTTCCCACGCGCCTTCAATATGGATTAATGCCCACTGGCGGCGGCAGAAAGCAAAATGCTGAATGCCAGACAACATCAAATAGGAAGATTCATCATAATGAGTCGCTATATTTTCGCTCAATGGTTACGCCCTCCGGCAATCCAGACTCGTTTATGGTAACGATGTAGTCGCTATAAGCACGGGGTGAGACAACTCCTTCACGCAAGGTTACGTTGATTCGCTCAAACAATTTATGTGCGGGGGCAGAACCTAACTCGTTATCATGTTTAAACACGATTAACTCACGCAAAGCCATTTTTCCCCTTGCGGCACTGCGGTCACTTTCAAACATATGTGTTATAGCTTTCCATAAAAGTTGTAAATCTTCATCGGAGAAGCCTGTAACAGCACGTGCTAAATTGGCGGAAATAAAGCCTTCTTGGCGGTATAGGCCATATGGAACGATATGTTTGCGCCCCATTTCCGTTGTTGAGCCTTTTTCGTTAGCCTTTTCCTCTTTTGTCACAGCGACGCGGGTAATGGTGATTTCTTGTGGAACAATAGGGCTTATGCTTTTGCCAAAGGCAATTTGCACAGGTCCACGTACTTGCCCTGCAGTGTTTGCAAGACTTGGATCACTTGCGGCTCTGGTCATAACCGCACCAAAAGTGCGAATATCAAAGAATGTCCGGCACATAAAATCTCTAAAGTTTTGGCTTTTCTCCGCGCGTTCTTTTATGCTTTGTACATGCCCGATGCCTTTATCATCTTGGGCATTTAGTGTTGTATCTTGCTTTACATAAATCTCCCGTCCTTCGCCACTTGCAAAACTATCCACGAAATTTCGAATTTTTCGTTTGATGCATACATCAGTAACAACCCCATGCCCGGTTTCAGGGTCTATTCTTGGCATGTTTCCCGCATCAGGGTCGCCATTTGGGTTGCCGTTTTCCACGTCGTAGAGAATTACAAAGTCATATCTGTTTTTGATGGCGTTTTTATAATCTTCATTCATTGTTGGGATCCTCCTCTTTTTTGGTAAAGAATGACTGCTTTTGATGATAGTATCCAAGTATAAATCGGCCTTGGTCGTCCATACCTAGGGCAGTGGGGAAAGGTGCGTCCGCATCCAGCTTGGCAAGTAGCTCCCCCTTGGCTTTTTCAAAATAGGTGGGGTTGTCCAGCTTGGCTGTGTGGTGCATGGATAGTTTTAGCAATGTTGGAAACACGTTGCTTGGGTTTGCACATGCACTGGCAAAATACCTATCCCTTATGGTTGCGTTAAGTTTGCCCTGCGCCCGATATTGCAATTGCTCAAGCACCGCAAACAACCTGCCCAATACATAAGGATTGCGACTTGTTTCTTCGTTTAGTCCCACGGTTGTTACCTCCTCTTCGTTGAAATTTTTTATCAGTACCGCTTTAATTATTGCGGCCTTGGTCTGGTTGATTTCTTCGCCTGCCCGTATCCTTATTAAAATAGCATTGTATAAGGTTTGAGGGTATGGGGTGCCTTTAATTATACTTTGCAAAAATTGCCCGCCCAGCAGAGGTGCCACTTTGCTAGATTCCTTTTTTACGGTTGTTTCATTAAGGATTGCCCAATATGGGAGATGGGTGAATTTGGTTCTGTTGTCTGGTGATATTTCCAAGTTTCTATAATGTTTTTCGAGATTTCCAAGGATTTCACCAAATGTACTAACATGAAAAAAACGAACGCTAATACGTGCAGCGTTGGGTGAGAGGCACAGCAAGTAAAACGGGCGGCTCATTTTACAATCGTCAAAGTCGAAGTGTTTAGCGTTGAAGGATTTTTCCACAATGTTGTTTAGTTTTTCGCTTTCGCTTTCTTCCACAGGGCTACTCCAAAAGTCATCTTCTGCCTGGGGATTTAGCAAGCCACCAAAAGCGTCTGATTCCGCTTCGCTGTTATCCTCTGCCCAATAAACAAGGGTGTCTGTGCCTATAAATTGACGGTGTTTTTCGCTTTGAAGCAAATCATTTAATGCAGTTACATAGGCAAATGCCGCGTATGTGCCTATATCGGCAGCACGGTCTTTACTTGTTTTTCCATATGAAGCAAAGCTCTCTGAATTGACACCTATAAGCGTTGATCCGGCAGATTGCCCGCCTCTAAGTTTGATTTTGCCATGAATGCGTTCTGGCATGGTGTGTTTGCCTGTAGTCAGGCAAAGGATTTTTTCTTCTTGGCTTTCATTTTTGGTGGCGTATTGAGCATCCCAGGCGGAACGCATTGCTATATCATCATAGTCAACATGCTTGCCGTTTACGTGAAACACAAATACAACTTGTGATAATACTTTTTCAGGGATTTCAGCTTTAACGCGTTCGATTGTTGTCTCTGTAATCCCGGTGGAAAACCATGCCTTGATTGCACGGGCAGAAGGACTATCTACAACTTCTAATATTCGCATGTGTAGCTCTTTGCTTGCCTCGAGCTTAGCTTCGCCCCGTTTTTCGTCCATCCCAAATATATAGCTTGCGTCATCGCACAGACACGCCGCTTTTATACCAGAAGCTCGCACTTCGGGTTCGGGCAAAACCAACTCTCTTTTACGCATAACTTTTTTATCCTTGTTGCCTTGTTTAACCGTATCTTCCCATTCCAAAGGAATAACTCCCAGCAATTCCCCATCTTCGGAAATATTGAGAGCATAGGATACAGCCCGCTTTTTCCACCCCAGTGGAACGGGTTGCGTGTCCTCATAACGCTTCACCAGTGCTTGAATAATCATTTGAATTCCTCCACATTGCGCAAATCAATTACGCCATTTACAAGCTCTGCCATAAAATATTTGGGTGAAAATTCTGCCTCATTTTCATATTCAAAGTCTAAAAACATTAGACCAAGATTGCGGGTTTCCTGTATGGGGGTGCGGCAGTCCTCTAGCAAGCTAACTTGCGCAGGAAACTCTCGAACACCTAAATAGGGCATGTGGAAGCATTGACCTTTTTCCAAGCGTCGACGAATTATAGCGGTATATTTTCCAGGAGTGTCCTGTGAAGTTGCTTTATCCGTCAATTTAAAATGGGCTTTTATTACATAATGGACATCTCGCAGAATTATTGCCGCCCTTTGGGAGCGATCATTGGATGCAGCGGTTTCAAGCTTACCTTCTGCCAACTTTTTAGCTGCGCTTTCGACTGACGAGGATGGAATTTTGGAATTCACTTCATTTCGGCGAATATTTTCCATTTTGATGGGAGCGCAAACCACTATTTCATCAATTACATATTTGATTTCGGGCTTCCAAAACACTGCTTCCAATATGCCCCGCGCCGCGCTGGGGGTAATTACCTCATAGCTTACACGCTCGACCTTTAACTCTGGGCGTGAAAAACAAGCGTATTGACCCTTTACCTCTACTGTAAATCCGTATGACATGCACATCATCCTTTCTAGTCTATAAAAATACCTTTTCCGCCGTCCGGTGAAAGGTGTACCCCAAAGTGTTCGCTATAATATTCAGGAGAAACAGCCAAAATATCGTCTTGTTTACTTGACTTGTCTTTTATGCGCACCAGTGCGCCAATTTTTCCTAGCTTTATAATATCTGTTTCATACAGCGACACAGCATACTCTGCCAGTTCCCGGAATAATTCACGAGTGCGTTCGCCCGTTGTAAGACGTTCTTCAAGTTCTGGCACTTCATATAGGACATATACCGTTTTTGATGTATCTTCAATAATTCGAAATTGTTCCGCCACATCGCGGAAGGGGTAACTAAATGATTTGTAGCCATCGTTTAACATGGATAATATTTTCTTTGCATCCAATGCTTCCTCACCTTGGTTGTAAAAAAGTTGGCCAAAATATTTAGTTATCACTTCCGGGGCTGCTAAGTCGTCATGGTTTTGCATTATTTCTTCCGCAGCCGCTATATTGGGCTTTATGCTGGCTGGAGGTTTATGTTCTTCGGATTTGAATACAAACACAGTTGAGTCACTAGCTGGGCGACTGCCTTCCCGGTTGCACCGTCCGGCAGCTTGTACAATCGAATCTAGACCTGCCTCTGCCCGGTAAACCACAGGGAAATCCGCATCTACCCCGGCTTCTATCAATGATGTGCTGATTACGCGACAGGGTAGTTTTTCTTCTAACCTTTGCCGTATTTCATCAAGCACTCTTGTGCGGTGCGCGGGGTAAAGTGTGGTTGATAAATGATAAACACCATCCTTACATACCTCGCCGACCTTCTCAAAAAGTTGTTGGGCATGGCGACGTGTATTGACTATACATAAAACTTGGCGATGGTCGGCCAAACGCACAGCCAATTCATCATCCTCTATACGGTTTTCCAGCACTTGGATATGGTTGCGTTTTAGTATGTTGTGTAACTCTGTGGGATTGTCCACAATTTCAATGGGAGAGAGTTCGCCAAGGTATTTATCCAGTTTGGCCTGCGTTGCGGTTGCCAAAAGGATTGTGCAGCCATAGACGCTTGCAAGCTCGGCAATGGCACGAACACAAGGAATGAGCAGGGGTTGCGGTATCATTTGGGCTTCATCAAAAATAATTACGCTGTTGGCTATATTATGTAATTTTCGGCATATGGAAGGACGGTATGCGAACAGCGATTCCAGGAACTGCACACTGCTTGTGGTAATCATTGGGAAATTCCAATTTTCTGCGGAGAGACGCTTATTGCTGGATTCCTCGTTTTTGTCGTCGTAGTGATGATTTCCATAGTGGCGCAATACATTTTCCTTGCCGAAAATTTCTTCAAAAACAGTGGCATTTTGCTCGATGATAGTATTGTATGGGGCAATATAAATTACACGACGCTTGCCGTGTAGCACTGCGTGTTTAAATGCAAAAGCTAACCCGGATTTGGTTTTGCCACTGCCTGTTGGAGCAGTTAGGGTGAATAGTCCGCCAGGGTTTTCTGCATAGGCCAGGCAACTTTTAAGCAATTCGGTGCGCTTAGCATTTAAGAAATTCGACTCTTTCGCGGGGTTTAAGTATTTTTCGATATCCTTGTATAGCTTGTGGTTTAGCGTTTGCATGTCGGCAAATCCGCCACGGGCTTGTTCTGCCTCGCGCATAAATGTTTCTGTGTCAATGTAGTCTGCATCAACCAATGCAGAGAACAGCATCCGTATATAAAAGGCCACGCTAAATCCATCTTTTGGTTGGAATTTAGGTGGCGCAATACCTGGTGCTTTGTTAAAATCGTGCGTAAATGCGGAGTAGTCTTCTACCTTCTTCTTTTCTCTTCCATATAGAGTAGAATCATCTACGCTGTCAAGGGTGCTTCCGCCATTTGGCAACCCGCCATGATGCCCCATGCAGCAGTATGCCGCAAGCATTGCCACTTTTCGGTTCTTCTCATTTTTTAGCAACCACTGCCCGCCTGCGGTTGAGTGGTCAACAGATATATCTGCGCCATTGATTCGACGTTGAAATTGGGCAGAGTATTTTCCTATGTCATGTACTAGCCCACATACATATGCCAAGTCACCCCCGCCAAAAACAGCGGCATTTACTTTTGAACGGGCAGCTACGCCGGTTAGGTGGTCGATGAGTGGTTGTCCTTTTCCGTCGGATTCGCGTCTTCGTGCAATACACAGGGTTGCGTCTGTTTTCATTTGGGCACCCTCTTCAACAAATAGGTAGTTTATGTCATTTTATCAGCATTTCCGACAAAGTGCAATATTTATGGTAAAATCCAACTGGTATGAAATTCATACCAGTTGGATTTTAAAAGGAGGAACTTTTCATGAAATCATTTGACACCATAAGGCTGGACGACGCCAATTCGGCGGTGGTCATTTTAGACCAGCCGCTTTTGCCGGGTACAGTTGAGTATGTGCATTTGACCACAATAGAGCAGATGTGGGATGCGATTTACAAGCTGCGGGTGCGTGGTGCGCCGGCCATTGGTATTGCAGCGGCCATGGGTATGTATGTGCATATGAAGAAAGTAGTGCGGGAAGTTTCCACCCACGATGCATTTTTTGCCGCGTTCTACAATGCGTGTGAGTATCTGTCCGGTGCCAGGCCCACGGCCGTGAACCTAGATTGGGCACTTGGGAAAATGGCAGACGCACTGGAGGCTGTCAAGGAAAAACCCTTGCCAGAGATTATCGAAGCCCTGAGGAAGGCCGCGGAGCAAATAAAAGAAGAAGATATTCGCACATGCCGCGCCATTGGCGAACACGGCGCAACTTTGTTAAAGCCCGGCATGGGAATATTAACACACTGCAACGCCGGGGCATTGGCCGCGTCGGAATATGGCACGGCTTTGGCACCGATTTACATTGCCCGCGAGCAGGGGATCAATGTAAAAGTGTTTGCGGACGAAACCCGCCCCGTGCTTCAAGGTGCGCGGCTTACGGCCTTCGAGCTGCACCAAGCCGGGGTTGATGTGACGCTTATATGCGACAACATGGCGGCAGTGGTTATGTCAAAAGGCTGGGTAGACGCCGTGTTTGTAGGATGCGACAGGGTGGCGGCCAATGGCGACACTGCAAACAAAATTGGCACATTCTCCGTGGCGGTGCTTGCCAAAAACTTTGGTATCCCATTTTATGTATGTGCGCCTTTTTCCACAATAGACCCCACCACAAAAACCGGGGCGGACATTGTAATAGAAGAAAGAGGCGGTGACGAAATTACAAATCTATGGTACACCCGGCGGCTTGCGCCCGAGGGCGTTTGCACATTCAACCCGTCATTTGACATAACCCCGGCGGAATATATCAGCGGATTTGTCACGGAAAAAGGCATAATTTCACCTCCGTTTTGATGGAAAATGGAAAACATTGTCACATGAAATATTAATGTAAATTAATTTGCGATGAAAAAGTGTTGCAAAATTATTAACAAACTGTTAATATCCCCTCCGAGCCGAAACAAAATCAGGTAAAACATTCCAATAAACGGAACGTTTTCCCAAATAATCACGGAGGATTATTATGAACCGACTTAAAACGGTTGTTATTGCGCTTCTTGTGTTGGTGGCCACAGTGCTTTTCCCTGTTGGGATGTTTAGCTTCATTGCAGCCGAAACAACTAGGATGCAGGTAGTGGTGTACGACGAAGGTGAGTACAGCGAACATCTAACGACCGCAAGAACAGTAGGAGACTTCATTCGCAGTGCCAGGATAGAGCTTGGCGAGCTTGACATCATCGACCACACCCCCAACTCGCCGGTGTGGGACGGGATGACAATCACCGTCATTCGGAAATTTGAATTTGATGTGCAAATCGACAATGAGGAGCCAATAACAAGAGCGGCCGCGCCGGGAACCACCGCAGCTGAGGCATTGACCGCGATGCAACAAGAAAAAAACATTGCTCTGCTGTACGGTGGGGATCCCTGGCGCGAAATAGAAGAAGACGAAACATTGTCGCTTTCGTCCTGGCGCATTCGGGAAGAAAGAGATATCACCATTTTGCCATATGAAACCATAGAAAACCAAACTACTGCCGTGCGGCAAGGGCGTTCACATATTCGCCAGGCAGGTATACAAGGCAAGCAGGTTACAACAACTTCTGTGGTGTACATTGGCGGTGAGGAAAGCAATCGTGCCGTAGTCCGCGATGAAGTTGTTATAGAACCTACCAATGCCATCGTTGATGTAGGAACGGGCTGGCTGGGTATGCTCACTGATGTCACCGCGCCAGACTTCCACTATGCAAGGCGGGTGCGCATGGAAGCCACGGCCTATACCGCCGGGTTTAGCTGCACAGGCAAGCGTCCCGGAGACCCATGGTATCGCATAACTGCTTCCGGCAGGGAAGTTGAACACGGTATAGTAGCCGTTGACCGCAATGTAATACCACTGGGAACACGCTTGTATGTAGAAAATTACGGCTTTGCCCTTGCCGCAGACGTAGGCGGTGCCATAAGAGGCTACAAAATCGATTTATTCATGGAAGATATAGCCGATGCCAGGCGTTTTGGCCGCAGGAATTTGTATGTGTGGATTTTGGATTAAGAATTATTGATTTTTTGACCCGTCGGCAGTAGTGTCGACGGGTCTTTTTTCGTTGGATTTTTTTTACGTCTAACGAAAACATCAAAAAAACCGCGATATTGCGCGGTTTTATGAATGAAGTGGGTGTCAAGGTTTTTTACTTGATACCCACGACTGCGTATCAGGCTCATTGTTTGGCAATGTTGCCCGCTCTTGCAAAATTATTTTTTTAAGGTCTTTGTAACCAATCTGTTATTTTCTTTGACCAAATATTAATATATTGTGGCGTACAAATGGCGTGAAAGCGCAACTTATAATCATCGTATTGCGCCTCAATATTAAAGCCTGTGATGGTCTGTTGTTTCCTAGTCATCATTCACCAACTAGCACCCCTTGTCTTTGCACTTCTGCTGTGAATGGCGTTTTATTTACCCAATCATCGTAAATGATTGCTTGGGCATCAATGTTTTCGTCCACGCCGAAAGCAAGCAAATTCACACGAGCATAATTCGCACATACATCGTTTGAAAATACCCGCGACACAACGGCAATGTCAATATCGCTTTCCGGATTATTTTTCGCCGTAACAATAGAGCCAAACAAGTATATTTGTGCCTGTGAATCAAGTTCGGTATGAACCCTTTGAGCGAATTGCAACGCTATTTCCATTGCTTTTTCATATGAAATTCTGCTGTCCATAAGTTCACACCCCTAACTATATAAGTCAAGTGTATCATGCCCATAGCGGCTAAGTAAAGGGCCGATGCCTACACATTTCTTCATTTTCCCTGCGCTTCAAAAAAATCTAACGAAAAAATGCGTTATAAATTCCGCGCCACAATCTTTTCAGCCTTCTCTTTAATTATCGCCCTCAAATGCTGCGGCTCCAGCACCTCAACGTGTTCCCCAAAGGATAAAATGAACCCGTAAACCCATTCATCTTCACCCCAGTTGGCAGACACAATATGGCTTCCGTCGGTTTGTTTTTCCGGGTGGTCGAACCAGTCAAAAACTTTGTGTGTCATCGCTGGTGCGATTTTTAGCTTCATGGGTATGGTTGCGTCTGGTTCGCCTTCGTCATCCATGATTTCAGGTAAATCTCGTGGTGAAAAATGCTCATCGGTTAGCTGTAAATCTCTGACACGGGTTAGCTTAAACACCCGTACATCCTGCTTCGCCAGGCAATAACATTTTACATACCAGGCCTTGGATTTAAACCACAGCTGTATAGGTTCGGCTCGGCGGCTGGTTTTTTCGCCAAATGCGCTGTAATAATCAAACAAAACCACGCGCCTTTCCACGATTCCAATCTTAAAATCGTGGAAAATGCTTTCCTGGGATAAGCTCCAATCCGTAAAGTCCACGTCCAGCCATGGGGTCGCACTTTTGTTGAAAATGGTAGACAGTTTGTTTAGCACCCGGTTAGTTTCATCAGTTTTGACCGCAGATAGCCCTTGCAATGCACAAAGGATTTCATTTTGATCCTGTTCGTTCAAAAGGGATTTGTTCAATACAAAACCGGGCAACAGACTTATGCCCCCTTTTCGGCCGCGTTCTGTATACACCGGTATGCCGGATGTACTTAAAACATCTATGTCCCGGTAAATGGTTCGGGTAGATGTGCCAAAATGCTCGGCCAGTTCCTTGGCTGGTACGTTTTTTTTGTCCAACAGGATATAAATTATCTCAAACAGCCTATTTGTTTGCATGTTGATCTCCTATAATAAAATTCCAACCACCACACCCAACACAATGGGCAAAAACATAAGTATAGTGCGGGATATCAAATATCTGCGGTATTCTGCCGTGGTTAGGCCAGCGGTTTTAAGGCGTGCGATATCTTCGCGCGTTTTTTTTGCGTGTGTCTTGTATTCACAGTATAGCATCATTGCGGTGGACGTGAGGAAAAACAACCCCGTCAAAACCGATACGCGCAGCAAAAATCGGTTGGTTTCAAGGAAAATATTCAATTTCTGTGCTTGCGAGATTGGTCGTAGCTGGAGCATGTCGTCCCGCCGATCATAGGCGAAGTCTACGGGATTTGCCCATGTACTTGCGGGGATGTTGTTTAACGCGGCAAGCTCCTCCAGCAAACGCGCCATCACTAGGCTGTGGTCGCCGTGGGATAGGTTAAACATCGTCAATGTATTTTTGTCGCCTGATAGAACGTGCCAGTCGTTGTCATTTATTATGTGGGCATAGGATTCGTATGAATTGGTAAACGGCAGGAAAATCATGGTGGTTTGCGGTATGGTAAACCGCAGCTCCGGCGCATCTGGGGCTGTTCGCAGGGCGGTTTCAAAATATACCCCGGTTTCGTATGCGTATCTGTTGTTGGTTGCAATAAGCAGATGCCCCGGCGGCACAGAAAAATCCTGCCCCGTAAAACGGCCAAAATTGGACGCACTAACAAGGAATGATTGTTGTTCGATGTGCCGAAACATGCCCAGCGGCGACCCAAAATAACGAAACACCGCCGCGTCCAAATATGGCAAAGACCTTATGTGAGAAATCTCGCCCCCAGACTCGTGGATGATTTGTCGCAAATCATCGTGGCTTACATCATTGATGCCCGCCCGACTTTCCACCGTGAAATGATGAGGCAAATAATCGAGGATGTGGTCATATCCGCCGGAGTTTATTCCAGACGTGATAAAAAACACCGAAAACGCAATCAGTACAGCAATAAAAACCGGGGCGATATGTAGCTTAAACAAAGACAGCAATAAAACACGGCGCACGCCAACCCATGGAAACAACCGAGCCAAAGCCGCTAGTGCCGAACCGCGCGGCTTGGCACGTGAGAATATCCTTCGCACCGCCAGGCTGATAATCAATTGCTGGCAGGCAAAAACAACAGCACTGGCTCCAAAAGAAAACAGGATAAAATTCACATAAAACATAGGCCGCCCAAGCATTTGCGCCAGCCACAAATAAAACAAAGGCAAAAGCCAAAATGCCGCCGCCCCGGCAAAAACAATGCCGCCTTCGATAAACATCATTTTTTGCAAATCCCTCAGGCTAAAACCCAGCGTCATGTATGCATGAAATTCCTGCGCTCTGGATTCGATAAAACGCGTCCACACAAACCCAAGAAGAATTACGCTGAACCCGACGATGAACCACGTCGCCGCTCCCCCGGCCAAGAACAACGCGCACATTACAAAGACGCTGGCTGCAAAGCAGAGAAAATAATCGTGTATGTTAGATTTCATTATCTTCCATGTAAGTTTGCGGAAGGTCATCGAGCGGCTCCTTTTTGGTGGCAAAAATGATGAGTGGACACAGGGCAACCGCATACGAAAGTTATCCTGTATTTGGACAAGATGGTATCAAGGCTTTTTACTTGACACTCACACGGCAAACCCCGTAAAATCGCGATTTGTTTCACTGAAAAACTCAACTGGTATGAATTTCATACCAGTTGAGTTTTTTACAAATATCGAAAATCATCGTTGGTTTCGCATTCCTTCGATACAAAAATTTCGTATGCGGTTGCCCTGTGAGTGGACAAGGGGGTAATGACGTTGACTTTAATACAATAGCACGATACCCAATTATCCAACGTTTTTTATTTTCTGGATACACACAGACATGTTATACTTGTTGTGAGCAGTTGTAAACAAAATTTATATTTCGGAGGTACGCACTATGGCAAAAATACTACCCCCAGATACCGTAATTATCTGGAATGCTAACCCTATCGGTGAATACCGTGATTTTTTATATCAGGCAATTGGCAAGGAGCTCATTGATAGTAAAGGCGATTTCCAAAAATGGCTTTTACCGCATTACGGAAAAACACTTGAAGAACTGGTAAGTGACATGCAAAATAATTATGAAGCCGAGAATTTGACAGAACTGTTATCCGAACGACGTTTTGATATTGTATCTAAAGATGACAAGGCGTTTATCATAACTTTTGATAAAGCAATAAACGAGTTAGGGTATGATTGTGAAAATACTATTGGTAGCGGGTATAGCTGGAGTCCGCTTATGATATTTTACGGAAAGACAGGCACGAAGAGCCGGCCTTGCATAGCTAGAATTTATATACACAATGATAGTATTAGCTTGAGACTTTTTTTCACCAATATCAACAAATGTCGAACCTATATTGAAAATGCACCCGAACATATAAAAGCAATATTTTACGGTGGACACGACTGCCCTTGTCGCCCTGATTGTCCGCACAAAGGGCAAAAAGCCTACACCATTGATAATAAAAATTATCTGAAATGTTGTCATGCTGATTTTAGAATTGCGGCACCAAAAACAGATAAATTATCTGACTACATGGGTCTGTTGTCCGCGTTTTATCCTGTAAAAAAAGTTAAACTAGCAAAATAAGCGTATCTTCGGAAAGTAGAACCTTTACACGAAATCCCAAGCAATCGTGTAAAGGTTCTACTTTCGTGTTCAAGTGCCATACAAAGGGTGCAGGCGATAGTGAAATATTTTTGTAAGATACAATTTTATATTACAGATTATTGTGATATTCATATTTTAACAACGCATAAAGCTCAATAAATCAGCGTTTTCAAGTCGCCTATGATTGTATCAAAGGTAACGTCAAACAGGGGGTGTCAAGGTAAAAACCTTGATAGCGAGTTGATGAAAAAAGCCTGTGATACTGGTGTGTTGAGGGGAATTTTGTGGAAGTGGTTTCGAAAAGTTTATGGGTTTTTGATAGGAAATCGCC
>Ga0123355_10003544_pt1 | contig 22422 bp, 15 predicted proteins | sample TergutEmb28metaG_3_FD_89872 | JGI IMG/M metagenome (GOLD analysis project Ga0123355, IMG submission 89872) | Embiratermes neotenicus P1 segment gut microbial communities from Petit-Saut dam, French Guiana - Emb289 P1 | ecosystem: Host-associated > Arthropoda: Insects > Digestive system > Gut ... | reverse complement strand
TTTAAAAAAAAAAAAAAAAAAAAAAAAAAAAAAAAAAAAAAAAAAAAAAAAAAAAAAAAAAAAAAAAAAAAAAAAAAAAATATCAGACCTCTTTTAAACCTCTGCATAACAAACCATCCAACATGAAAGGTCAAATACTGTGACACACTGAATTCTGTTACAAAAAGATCATATTATATTATTTACCGTGCATTTATTATTTCAATTTTATCCTGTGGAAGATTGAAATTCAGGCTCACAAGTTTGGTGCCTCGAACTTTTAATTGCCCCTCCACAGCTGAAGAGGAATACATATTGGTTCGTAGTTTAATGCCAGTGCTTGCATAATAGGCATCAACACCCATTGTACCAACAATATCTATAGCAACACTGAAATAAACAGAACAGATAATGACATTTTCATAACATATTAAAAAAATAAATTTACACCTTATTTATGAATACATTCATATATAAAAATAGCTGAAAAGCCTCAAAATAGATAACATCAGAACTTAGGATATATACCTTGGACTCAAAATAGATAACATCAGAACTTAGGATATATACCTTGGACTCAAAATATATAACATCAGAACTTAGGGCATATACCTTGGACTCAAAATAGATAACATCAGAACTTAGAATATATACCTTGGACTCAAAATAGATAACATCAGAACTTAGGATATATACCTTGGACTCAAAATAGATAACATCAGAACTTAGGATATATACCTTGGACTCAAAATAGGTAACATCAGAACTTAGGATATATACCTTGGACTCAAAATAGATAACATCAGAACTTAGGATATATACCTTGGACGTATTTTGCCTTCAACATCCAACTCATGTGTCTTCGAGAAGTTAGCAGCTTTAAGGGAGCCTGACATTTGTAAGTTTACTGCTGCTGTGCCAACAGCATTCAAACTAATTGGAAGTCCTGTTGCAGTTGGCACAACATAGCTGGTGTCTAGAAACAGTGCAGCCTTGTGGTAGTTTATTTCCTTTAAAGCAAAACATTTATGTTAGCACAAAAACAAAATGGTTTGAAATCAGTCACATGAAACTTGCAATTATTCATGTCGGATACCTGTCTTTGTTAAATACCTTACTCTTTATATTAATTACAGGTGGTAAAGTAATGTGTATGGTGCACGGCGTCCACTGGCCAGCCACAAACAACAGGGCAGGCAATGTAAATGTAATATAACACTGAGGAGCAGTCATGTAACCAATACTACAGTGCAAAAGAAATAGGTATTAAATATTATGAGTGTGTGTCTGTACTCTTGCCTCAGTAATCCAGCAGGCTAAGTGCATGCATCATAGTTTATTGCCTTGCACTACCATATTTCTCCACATTAATGGGGGTGGGGGGACTGATTTTCTCTACAACTTTTATCTGAGAAATTTCTCATTCTAAGAAGAATTCAGCTAGGTATTATCATATACACGCATAGGTCTTCAAGTAAAGTATTAAATCAAACTTGAATTTCATAGATTTTTTTAAAAATCCTCAAATACCAAACTTCATGAAAATTCATCCTGTGGTAGCCGAGTTGTTCCATGCAAACAGAAAGAAGGATAACAGACATAACATAGCTAATAGAAACTTCTCGCAATTCTGTAAACGTGCCTAAAAACAGCATCTACACACTTGTGAGATATGAGTTACCCACAGTAATGCTGCTGAGGTTTGTACTCTTCTGGGATATGATGGTGTGCTGTTGGGTAAGCAGCTCCCATTGTTTCCTAGGATTGTACTGCCTTCATCCTCATGGTCAAGCAGTCCTTATCTCCAAAGAAAAAGGTACTACAGACCTTCAACATGTAAGAAGCAACTAGCCCAAGGACACAGTGTCACATCCAAAAAGGTTTCAAACTTCATTTATGAACTTTATATTAAAACTGAAGCATTGCATACGGCTGTCACAAAAGAGACTACAGGCTGGTAGTTCCCAGTACTATTATTTTCTCTGAAACTTGAATATAACTGTAGTGTACCTGCACTGAAATAGACTTTTATCCATATACAACAAAGTCTCACTGACAGTTCTATGCAATGTGGGAGAAAGAATTCCTTTAATTTCAAAGACTGTGACACTGAGCATTATCTTTATTGTACAAAAATTATAGTGGAGGTTTCAAAATTATCAAACTTTACCTTTCCTGACAATAACTGTTGAATCTTGTCTACTGGATTAAATGAATTCAAGGCAGCCATTATTTCTTCATTACCAGAGAATTTGTGATATCTTAATTCATTTCCAAATATTTTCATTGCTATAGATGCCTGGAGAGAAAAGCAAATTACAGTTACAGATGTGTTAAGTTCAGAATATCATGCATTACAGTTACAAACTTCATTTAACTAAAACTTGCTTTGAGAGTTATTTAAAGATCTTATGTGTATTTAAAGAGTTATATGCAGACTCTGTCCATTTATACACAACAGAACAAAGGAAGTATAAGGAACACAAGATGAACATGCAGAAACATACAACTAGGCAGTTAGTTTCACAAGAAACAATGATTACTGTTTTTTTATACTTACCTTTGGATAATGAAAATTTGTATCTATAACATTTGGAAGAGCATCTACTTCAGACTTCAAATCTTCCTGTGTGCTACGTAACACCCGAATTTTCTGAAGTTCTTCCTTCACTGTTGCACTGCTCAATGGACCTTTCATCCCAAAAATAGACTCAACATACTGCTCAAAACCCTCCATTCGACCAGCTACCTTCAAAATAAGATTTTGATCAAAATATTTCTGAATATTCTGAGACAATTAAGAGATTAAAGAAGCACAGAGCTTATAAAAAACAAATGCATGTACTGTATGCACATTCTGTAAATGTTACTATCAGGCCCACTGCAACAGCCCAATTAAACTAAGTGATTACCTGGAGAAGCACTTTTAAGACCTATGTTACAATTTTTACTTCCTTCCCCCCCCTCCCCCAGTCATCTAACTGTGTTATATATATTTTGGCTCTTCCTTACCATAGTCCCAGCAGTTCTGGGAATAGCTACTACTATTATTAATAAAATGTGTCTAAGAATATTCTGAGGCCTCAATATATGTAGTCCATGATATCAAATTAGAACTAAATCTATTATTGAAATAATGTGAAATGCCAACTTGATGCAACAAGTTAATTTTATTGATGTATTCTTAGCTCACCATGTTTTGGGCACATATGCCCATCATCAGGAGCACTAGATGTTGAGTTGCAGCTTATGGTTTTCTGCACTGAGTTTGAGGTTGGGTGGTGGTCTTGAGAGCTGCTGCGTAGGTCGTGTGTACGGTGCGGATGGTGCCGTGTGACTCACATCCCATGGCACCATCCGCACCATACACACAACCTACGCAGCAGCTCTCAAGACCACCACCCAACCTCAAACTCAGTGCAGAAAACCATAAGCCGCAACTCAACATCTAGTGCTCCTGATGATGGGCGTATGTACCCGAAACATGTCCCGCTAAGAATACATCAATGAAATTACCTTGCTGCATCAAGTTGGCATTTCACATTATTTCATGAGGAAGTTGCATGGTCAACCAACCCTCAAGTTTTCATAAATCTATTATTGTTTAATAAATTTGGTAAGGGCCACACGACGTGTCAAATGTTCACTGAGAACGGATTCTTTGTGTACAGACAGATAGCTGGGACAAGTATCATTGTAAAATGCGTCAACCAGTACAGAACCCTCCATGCAGAGATACTGACTTGACCAGAACTGTTAACGTTGGTGTGATTACTGCACTGTTACATTTTCAAAATTCATACTTTAGCTTAAAAACAGTTGTACCAGGTTGACACGAAGAACAGCATATCACATCAGATTGAATATTGCAGAGAAGCTATCATGACACATTGAGTCACTGCAAGTGAACCATTGACCTTGGTGTTAGAACTTAGAATATTTCAATGCGTTGCATTCAATTGTGCATCAATAGTAAGCAAATTAAACAGTTCATTTGACACAAATTTTTACTTTATGAACTTATAAAAGCACAAGATACAGCTCAGATAATATATTCCATTCTACTGACATTTTATCCACAAGTCTGTTATAGAAAAGAGGATTCATTGTTATGCACATTTGTAGGACCAAGCTCTCATTCTTGGAAAACACTCAGCCATGAAATAAAGTATTATTCCTGTAGCAAACCTGTTTGTGATCCACAAGTGGACCAAACTGTATCTAATATTTTTATAAGCTGACAAAATTAAAGGTTGTATCAAGAGAACCTTCTTTATTTAGATGAGAACTTAAATGTTAACAATACCATTACGAAATACCCAGCTGAATGAGGCAATTAAATTCAGTACATGTCATTACTAGCTGTTTCACAAAACTGATTTTAGCCTTTTCTTCACACCACAATTGCAGTCTCTTGAACAAAGTTATGCATACATACCACATTCCCTCACCATGTCACCTGTCCGTTTCTCAATACTAGGCATTCTGTCATGCTACATAATGTCTCTGTTGCAGAAAATACTTAAAATAAATAATAATCAACATGTCTAAAAATAAATGCTACGAAAAGTAAATGGACACGTCTTGTGAACAGAACGCAGGACAGACTTGCAACTTAAGGTCAATGATAAATCCTCTGAAATGGTGGAACAGTTCAAATGTTTGGAAACAACCCTACCAAGTCAAAATTCCGTTCCTAAAGAAATTAAGCGCAGATTTAGTTCAGGGAATTCTAGTTATAATTTGATGCAGAGCGTCTTGTCTTCCAGTTTGCTAACCAAAAACGTAAAGATTAAAACATGCAGAACTATAATTTTGCTTGTTGTTTTGTATGGGTGTGAAATTTGGTCTGTCACAGTGAGGGAGGAACGTAGGCTGAGGGTGTTCGAGAATAAGGTGTTGAGGAAAATACTTGGGCCTAACAGGGATGAGGTAACAGGGGAATGGAGAAAACTACATAATGAGGAGCTTAATGATCAATATTCCTCACCAAATATTATTTGGGTGATCAAATCAAGACGAATGAGATGGGCTGAGCATGAAGCACATATGATAAAGAGGGCAGAAGCATACAGGACTTTGGTGGAGAAACCTGAGGTAAAGAGATCACTTGGAAGACCTACACATAGATGGGAAGATGATATTAAAATGGATCTTCAAGAAGTGGGGTGGAAGGGCATGACCTGCACTAATACGACTCAGGCAGCAAGCTCTTGTAAATGTGGTCATGAACTTTTGGGTTCCATAAGATACAGGGAATTTCTTGACTAGCTGAGGACCTGTTTGGTTCTCAAGAAGAACTCTGCTCCATGGACTTAGTTCAGTTCGCAATTTGCACTAAACAGAAGACATAAAGTACAGCCCTCTCAAGCTACCTGTTATCTGAAACACAATGCATAATCCTAACAGATCTGTGTCTCTGTTTTTGTACATTCTTATCACCGATAGTTTGAAAGTCTAGAAAATATTCTATCCCACTAGATAAGGTATTACATATAACAAATGTAATTTAAATAAAACAAAAAAATTGTTGCCAGTTTGTCAGATTTGATTATTCCAGATGACAGCACTACAAGTGACAGACAGCTTACCTCAAATATATTTAATGATTCTCCAAACAAATCAACAGTTACATTGAATGTTGCAGACCTTGGCAAGTAAGATTTTGGTGAAAATATGACATTGCTATCATAGTTTCCTCCTGAAATAAAGATATGATGTTAGCATGATATAAATAATAACCACAAATGGCACAGAAATGTAATTTCATCACTTGAATTACTCTCGGGTATTAACAAAAAGTACTATTGCAATAAAGAAAATATAAATGAAAAAATCTTACATTGTAAAATTAAGGTACAGGGTAAGAGACAATAATATGTAAATTACGCACTGATGACTTCCATCCTACATACCTGTCATTAGCACTGTATGTTCTACAATGTACGATGCTAACTTATGCCTCGGAACAAATATGCTTCAATGTTGCAATTTAAGTAGCATAATTTTAATGTTTTTGTATATAAAATATGAATACACTGTAACCAACCTCAGCTTTTCAGCTGTTTTGCATGTCCTAACCTCAGGGAATCTAATTGTTCTAAGTAGGAAAATTGTAATTTCATAAACAATTGGACACCATAAAAAAACTGATATGATATATTTGTTAACTGCAATTGGGTTGACACCCAGTGGCAGCAGTACAGTACACATTTACACATAAACAATACACAGAACAACACAATGAAACAGAATACCCATAACGGAACATACATAAAAATAAGAATACATATACATGTGGGGACACCCACATGTCATTCCATCTCCTCCTAGTCAATCCTGTTTCGCCTCACAGCTCTCCTTTCTCTGTCCGTACACCCATCAAAACACCGACCTAGCCAACAGCATCTTAACCACCACAGGAAATCACTCTCTCACTCTCTCCTTCTTGGTCTACTTCCAAACAAAGAACACGGTCCCTGGGAAGCGGAACTACCTTCTGGAAGCCACGCCCATCAGCTCTGTTGAACAACCAATGACAGAGCAGGCTGACCAGCAGTGACCTGTATAAAAGGAGCCCATCTGACCAACGAGAGGCAGTTCATTCGGAAAGGAGTAACTGTCCACAAAACATCGAGAAAGACTACATCAAGACAGGAGGCATGATGCCCAACTGCCCGGCCGATGCCTCGTGGACTGGGCACACCACCGCTCATCCGGGGCATCCAGCAGCAGCCCATTAGCACTAGACGCACCGCGGACCTCCGTCCAATCAACCACGTGACCAGTGGTTCATCATCGCCCGCAGCTTACCGGAGGTCTCGTCACGACATGGCAATGCAGCCCTACACTGCAGTCAACACCATTCAACAGCAGATGACAAAATAACAGCAAGTAAGGCGCGACGTCACTCGTAAGACTGTACAACTTTTGACATTAATAAATATTTATACATAAGTGTGGTACTGTAGTTGTCACTCCAACACAACCCCACAGTATCTCCATATACATAACAATAAGGATACATAATTTAGAAAATTAAACAGAAGCATACAAAACATACAACCGTATATACAATAAAAAAAATAGAATCAAAAAATATGAAAGAATGTGATAAAATGAAATGGCCATATAAGCAGCAAACTTCATATCATCTATATAACCTGTAACAACGATAGACACCCTGTTACTAAAACCTTCACTCCACTTCACCCCACTACACTTAACTCCACTTCACTAAAATTGTTGACACTTTACTTCTTCCCATTTAAACTTCACCCTATTACACTTCGCTACCCTCTCATTTGGCTTAAACCCATTTAAATTTCCTACAGCTCCATTCCACCTCACATCACTATACTTCATCTTCACTTCACTGCACTTTTAGATGATTTTCGCCACACTTCTATTCCTTTCATTTCACCTTGTTTATAAATGCTTTCCTAACACTTTCTAAAAATTTTATGTTCACAAGGAAACTCCCTAACGCTTCTGCAGGTAGTTGGTTCCAGTTTTTAATGTTCCTATTTACAAATATCCGTTCTTTGCTTACTGTCCCTAATTTTCCAAACATGATCAACCGTACTCAAATTGTAAGGCCTTTGCAACCTGTCATGTGTAGCTTTCCAAGACCATTTCCCAGAGTGCACTTTAAAAAGTGTGCATATGCATGCCATCATTCTATGCTGAGCTAAGGTTTCCCAGTCGGAATCCTTTGTATAATTAGAGAATTAGCAGCATTTGTTTGTACTCAGTCTAACTCATTTATCTTTCCTCTGCATGGATCCCAGCATGCAGCCCCGTATTCAAGAATAGGATGTACCAATGATGTGTAGGCTATACTTTTTGTATTCCTATTTCCTTTTTTGATAACATCCATTACAAAGTGAACTGCCTTCCAAGCTTTTTGCCCTATGTAATTTACTTGGTCCACTCAGTTTAAATCACTTCGTATGATTATTTCCAAGTATTTACAACTGCTCACTTCCATAATTTTTTGGTCACAAAGGGAGTAACCCAGTGGATATTTAACCCGAGCTCTCATAAATCTTATTGCCTCACATTTACTGGGATTTATTTTCATCCCATTTTCTACTGCCCACTCCACCAAAGTGTCCAGATCCTTCTGCAACTTTTCTATGTTGTTCTTATTTGTGATTTTCCTATGTAACAGGCCTCTCCGGTAAGTACCCAGCCATTTTGAATATCTCAAGAAATGGTTGCGTGGCCTTGATGTAACTTGGCAGCCAGTCAGAGGAGACCTTATTTTGCATCCATGAACAGTCACGCTCCCATGGGGCCAGTCACTTGGCAGTGAGACGAAGTTGATTGAGCTTGTGTACTGTGTGACCATCGTATTCACAATGACTGAGCAAGCAGATCAGCGAATCTGCATCAATGCGCCTGCCCATTCCAGAGTTTTCATGCAGGCTTTTGTGGCAAAACATCGCATCACCCATGTCTGTCAGCACCCCTACAGCCCAGATTTGGCTCCCTGCAACTTCTGGCTTTTCTCAAAGCTAAAATCGATAATGAAAGTGAGTTTCAAGACCCTTGATGCAATTGATACAATACTGAACACTCCAACATCCCTTTCCTGTAATAGACTGAACTGGTGGCACAGCCACTTGCGTCCAAATTTATGATCCAAACATTTTGTTCATTTGGACGTATCAACTAGATAATGTGAGAAAACTTAGCTCTGAGTGTTTCAAATGCTTGTTGTAAGGCATCTGTCCATTTCCACTTGTTTCCTTTAAGATGTAACATAAGTAAAGGTTCTACATATAAGGCATAACTCAAGGTGAATTGCTGATGGAAGGTACATATTCGCAGGAATTTATGCAACTGTCGTTGGTTCTTAGATACTTCTTCTTCTTCTTATAAAGTGCTACAACCTACATAAGGTTCTGGGTTGCTCAACCACTTTCTTCCAACTATCTGTATTCTGTGCTACTTTCTTCCAATTGCGGGTTCTTAGATATAGGTACTTTAAAACTACTTCAATTCTTTCACGGTCTGCCATTACACCTTCATCCGAAATCACATGGCCAAGAAACTTGACTGCCGATTTACAAAATTGACATTTTGACTCTAAAACCTGCACTTGTGAGTTTGTCAAGAACTAAATCAATGTGATGTAGATGTTCCGTGAAAGCTGACGAATCAATAATTAGGTCCTCTAAGTACAAAACCAAAATGCTGTTTAGATCACAATCTCCCAAAACCTTTCCTAAAGCCCTAATGAATGCTGCTAGGCTGTTCTTGAAGCCATAAGTTATATTTGTAAATTGATAACCATTACTTTCAAATTGAAATGCTGTCCACTGCTTAAGAGGTACCTGTAGAAAAGCAATGCTAAAGTACAAACTTGTAATATACTTGGCACCATAAAATTTTTGCAAAAGCTTGTGCATTGGCATAACTTTTGTGCGATCTATAATCACCTTTTTTTTATAGAGGACATGATGCGTTTAAATTTACAAGGTAAACAAATTGTTAATACCTGCCGTTAAACACAACAACAGTATATTAGTTATTAGTTTATTGATTATGGTGTCCAAACTAGAGCACAGCAAGCACACAAGTATATATCGGGCCTCTCAACATCAAATCAAATCAACCACCTTCATTGTGAAAAACTACAACAGGCAACATTAATAATAACCAAATGCCCATCATCAACATAAACAACTCTGTTCAAGAACTAAATGATACCCACAGTCATCATCTGGTATATCAATGTACACAAGAATATAAAGACTAAGATACCTGAATCTAAATTACATGCATGAAATACAACAACAAAAGAACCAGTGTGCCAAAGATGTGACTGATAAAATCAACAACTTTTAAATGAAAAATACAATATATTTCTAAATGCATCAAATCTACAAAGTTTTACTACCAGTATAATGCTATATAAATACCAATATGATAATCAATATTGTCCATCCAGACCAAAAAAGATTTTTTACCGATACAAATTTCTACCAAAAAAAATTTACAATATATACAACTTCTAACATTTAAAAAAAATTATGTATATCTTAAGGTAAGTAATATAGGATCCCATAATACATAAATATGTACTGATTGTACCTTAAGGTACTAGAAGTTGGCCTTAAGATAGTCAAGAATGACCAAAACATGTAGCCACCATAATAAAAAAATTAATAATTATTATTGTTGTGTTTGATGGCGTCTATTAACAATTTGTTTACCTTGTAAATAATCTGTTTGTTGATTCGTTTAGCACCTAAGCAAATACAAACTGATTTTTCCTCGAAAAATACAACAGTGATTGGGTTAATATATGCAGAGTGTGACTCTTCCAAAATGCCATCTTGTAACACTGCCTGAATTTGTTCATGCACCTGGCCTCTGAGTGCAAATGGAGTTGGTCTTGAGTTGGCACTATGCAGCATGCTACCTTGTTTTTTAAGTTCATATTCACATTGTGCGTATTTTCCCGATCATTTCGTTAAATGCTGACCATATTTAGCCAGCACATTATACAAGTCTTTCTCCTGTTCAGTTGCAAATTGGTTGTCCTTGTACACTGTTGTGTGAAGCTGTTCTTCAGAAATTCTGTCATCTCTTCTTAGCTTATCAGTCCCCAGCTCTTGTGGTGAGGTAACATCATCAGTCTTTGGATGGGTCATGGCTAAATACAGCGAGGTACGATCAATGGCTTCGTTATTATTTTCATTATTATCCTTAAGTAACTTGAGCTTCTCAGCAACCAAATTGTCTTTGGCATCCAAATAAGCAGCCAAACTCTCTTGACAAAACTTCCAACCTCTTTCATGCTTTGTGGCTACAGCATTTTCAGAGCTTTGTTGCATTAAAGTTTCATTATCATCATTTAACAAACATTCACTCTCCTTATCATCATCTAGCAAGCACTCACCGTCTTCCATACGCAGACCAGTGCCTTTTTCCGATCCCGAATTGACTCTTCTATACCCCCCGTGGTGAAATTCTTTGTGTAGCACTGACCTTTCTTAACAGCTGTTGATAGGTGTTGAGTTTGGGGGTGAATGGCCTTAAGTCCCAAGTCACAGAAACGATTAGCTGTTGCTTCTTGGGTGCGAGTGAATTCGAAGTAAAATACTTCTTCATTAACTCTGAGCGTTATTCTTCCCTCTGGAAAACTTATTTCTGCTTCACAATTAATTAGGAAGTCTAACCCAAGGATCCCCTCAGTGCGAAGTTGTGCTGACAACAATACCGCCTAGTCTAACCTTGCGCTCACAATATTTATTTCTAGCAGCACTTGTTCCTTAACTCTTTTACCTTTTTTCTTTTAATAAATGCACAGCAAGGTTAACATGTTGAGTCAATAGCTCCAGACATTTTAACCCTACATGCCTTAATTTATTGTACAAATATTCATTTAAAATTAAAATCTCACATTCCATGTCAATTAGTGCATTTATCTCCTCTCCAGAAATTGTGATATGCAATTTACGACACTCATGTCTTCGGCTTTCTGCAACATACAGCGTATAGCTAATATTGCCAATTACCCTGTAAATGTTTCTCTCTCTCCTTCATTAGCTGTCAGTTCACAAAATTTTCTATCAGGTGTATAATTTTGTTCAAATTTGGAAAAGCATTCTTGTCAATTTTCCTACTTGAGGGATTGGGCTTTAGAAATGTATCTGTGGTCATGTACATAGATGTGGATCGCCCATCAATCACATCCTCTAGTTGTTTAAATTCTGGGCATTGTCACTGCGGTCCCTGTCACTACCGGTGTTTTGTCTCACCAGTGGTCTTTCGTCTCTCGGATTGAAGCATGGCGCTGTAGGATTAAGCCTGCTTGTATCAATTTCTCTTACTTTCCCCTGCATGAGTCCATTAAAGTTCCGTCCGTCTTGATTATTGTGATGTCAACCATTTCTCTCCCACCACACTGGTCTGTCTGTTTCTGGATATTCCTCAAGTTTACATGATTTCCATGATCTCTCTGCCTGTCATATCTTTGTGAGTTATCCTGTGATAATTTGTTCGCACCTCTCCTGTCATAATCTCGCCTGGGCAACGTAAAGCTGTCCCTGTTTTCTCCGAGTCATCGATATTTAGCAAGGAATTCTAATGCATCTTGTGTATTTTGGAAATTCCCACAAATCAGTCCATGCTGCACCCTGGGTTCAAAATGTGACATAAGTGTGGATAACAAATCCATCTGCGTCATTGGTGGATTTAGTGTAGAAGCAAGAAGTGCATACCTAATGTAGTGATCCAGGTATGATTCACCAGAACTTGGGTTGTATTTGTCTAATAGAATGAACTACTAATACTGGCCTCACAACATGGATTCCAAAGTAATTCAATAAATGTATTCTTAAACTCATTGTAACTTTTAAGTCTATGGAACAAAACTGAAAGCCACTGCTTTGCAAAAGGTTCCTGAATTGCTCTGAATATCAAAAGTAGGCATAATTAGTCTGAGAATGAAGTACTGATCAAGGTACCTAATGAAATGAAGAGGAACCTGCTTTGTACTCTCTGAGAAGGTAGGTACAGTTAACTCACAAAGCCCTGCACATTTTGCATGTAACTCAGAAGTCACATTTGCATTTCCATAGCTACATGAATTGGTTGGCTGGTTAGTTAATAACACTGTTAACATCATTACACACAGATGTACTGCAACCATTCACACAATTCGGTCCATGCGTGCTAGGAACAGTGTTGTTAGAACCTGCTCTACTTATTGCACTACCTGCTGCACTGCTCTGACCTGACAAAGCATTTACTGAAACAGCTGGTGATGAGTGGTCTGCTTTCCTTGTCACTAGCTTAGCTTGCAAATCTCCTAATGTAACACTTAACCTTGATATCTCAGATGTACTGTGTTGTCTAACATCTTGGACTTCCCCTGAAACTGTTCTAAACTTGCTATCCACATGCACCTTGGATTTACTGATCTCCTGACTTAAATTGTCAATAGTTACTCCTATATGTTCTTTGTGTTTCTTAATACTGGCTAGCAATGAACTCAAAGCTGCTGTAATTTCTTGTCCCTGCCAATCTGTTTCTCTCCTAGTTTGGACCACTTGTGCACTTAGTCATTCATTCATGCATTCCTGCATATTCTTGATGGTAGTGTTTTGCAGGGTAGTAATTTCATTTTCAGAGTCCCTACTTACATTATCTACCTTATCTGATACTACTCTACTTTCTGAACTTAATTTTGCATTGAATTCCTCTCAAATTTCAACATTTGCTGACTCAAATCCAGCAGTGGGGTTCTCAGCTAATTTTTCATTTTCATACCTCAGTTCATACTTCAAATTCTCTAAAGCAAAGGTTAACTTAGAACCACAGTAGCGAATAGCACAACTTTCAGACTGAATACTGTGCATCAAAATGGAAAGCAATTCCTTGAATTGAGTAGCAGAAATACTGCCTTTGTCTATGCTGGAATCTGTGCAGTTTGTTATGTTATCGTTGCTGGTAGCAACAATATTTGCATTTGGGTCTGCATGTTCTAATGCAGGATTTTCCCTAACTGTTACTTCAGCAACTGATTCAAAACAGTTGACATTTCTGTCTTTCATATTTTCACCATAGTCACTACCTGCCTGACTGATTACAGAATACTTCTATTATGTCATCTTCTACTGGCCATTAGACAGAGTTCTCTGTAAGACTGATGTTAGTATGTTTTACAAACAGTAGGTTCACAACTGTAAATTTAGAGGTGACAGTTGTGTTGGAGATACAGATGTGAATGGTGTACCAGCCTGTACTCGCTAGTTCATGAGGTCAGCAGGCGACTTGCCGCTGGCCGTATCCTTTGTCACTCACACACTCACACTAGATACTCCCTCACTGTCACTTGTTTTCTTGAAGCAGTAGATGTTAATGTTGACAGGTCGTTGCACCTCCTTTTCCTGTGGGTGATGTCTGGGTATTTGCTTGATGACATTTTGCTGCCTTCCAATGTTTTGGTATCTCCCGACTTTCTTCCTGGGTGACTTTGTCCATACACTTCTCGCTCTGTTGTATGTGTCCTCTGTGTGTCTGCTAAGTACTTGTTTATCTGAATTTTGCTTCTTCTCACGTCTTCCAGTACTTTCACAGGGATTTGTCTTTCTTGTAGTGGTGCAGCCTCAGGTGGTTGTCATTTATTCCTCCTACATGTTAGACTTTCTCCACGCCACTTAGAAATCAAGCCCCGCAGTTGGGCAGCTATTTATTTTTCAGTTGTTTCACATGCACTAATCTCAAGGAATCTTATGTGTTCTAAGTAGCAAAATGGTAATTTCATAAACAATAGGACCCATAAAATATTATTTGTATTATTTCACCAGATTATTAAAGCTTACAGATGTCTGCATGTATGGATGCGCCGCTGAAAATCTATGCACTTCTATTCTTGGTGTAACTTAAACAAGACTTCTCACATCCTAGGTAGAAAACAGACTACTCGCTTATGTTAGGTTTTTGAAACTCGCACAGTTTCAAATTCATCCCTGCTAAAATATTCTTACTGTCCCCAATTGGCTAACAGTTAAAGTTCAGTACTTCCTAATACGTTCAACAGGCAAAATTTAAAATACTTTATCTCCATTGGCTGTCATGTAAGTAACGCTAATTTCCTGTGTCACAACTCGTATAAACCCTTGCACTTGTGTAATGTATATTCTTGGGTTTTTTTTGTAAAGCTAAATACTGTTTAAATTTTATTCACTTCTACGTAAAGGAAGTGAATAGTCACTCGCCGTTAACTGGTCAGCATATACCACTTCGTTCAATACGCTTTAGGCATATCGAACCCCGGCGGTGACGTGATATTTCGCTGTACTAGAAAGAATGTTTATTTAGCATCTTGCCCCTATATAACTGAGAAATTAACGATGATTTAGCTCTCACTCGAGGTTGAACATTTACTGGTCGCTACATATCTCCGACATTACATATTGAAAGCAGTACATTTTTAAAGAGATTTTATTGTGTTGGCCATGCTGTACTGTTTCTTGTTACTAAAATTTAAGTTGTGCTGACTGAAATTAATAAATTACAAACTTTAAAATTTAAGTTGTTCGAGTAGAGCGAAGACTTTGAAACTAATTTGGCAACTTAATTAATTAGAAATTCTAAATTTATACAATTGGCAAAATTATAAAATGGGCAAGATACTTATTTCACTTTTACACTTTCAAATTTGTTAGGATATTATTTATATTTGTAGTGAATTATTAGATAGAGTTGAATACAGATTTATTTTTATAATTGTGGTTGGTTTATTTGTGGAATTGATTAAGTGATTGTTTTATTTAACCCAGAATTCAATTAGCTAAACTTTGTGTATGTCAGAAGCTTTCTGACTGGTGGCAGTTACTACCGATGTGTTTAACATAAATCAGTGCTAATCAGTTCGCTACCCACATACAGTGACACTGAGAGGAAAGCGTTAGTAAAATCTAGCAGTTCTAATCAGTATATCAGAGTACCGATTTCGATAGGACGAACAACCTCCAAAATGGCACTATGCATGTCCTACTCGTTCTCTCACTCTCTGTCTCTGTCCTCTTTAGGTTGCTACACAAACTCATTACATTTACCTTTCCACCCAAAACTAAATTACTAATTTTAAACAAACCTATCCTACCTACCAAATGTATAATTTTAACGCCTATTAAACTTAATCCACATATAATATACCCTTATTGTAAGCTTATACACGCATGCACAGGCACAGGAGCACCCCTCCCCCCACACACACACACATACCACACACACACACATACATAATTATACATACCAAAGTTATAATTTTCAAAGTACAAAGATCCTTCATAGTTGTGGGAATATTTTCTCACATCATTGCTGAATTTATTAACAAGGTCTTTATCTTGTAAAAGTGCTTGTATTTCCACTTTGGTGGGACTAGATGATTTCAGCAAATTGTGCAGGTGACTCCATACAAAGGACCCAACTGCAAAGAAAAATAAGTTGCTATTCTTAAACCTTACATGATATTATGTTTGCAGTGAAAAGTAACCAAACAAACATCAACCTAATGATATTTTATTTATTTATTTATTTATTTACTTATTGGAAATACAATCCTTTCATGAATATTAACATACAGTAATTTATTATGCCCATCACTGTAACATTACCAATTCACAAAGAAAAAAAAGAAGTGTCACTTAAGAAGCAATATGAGATTTAATGCGCAGGGGAATGGAAATGAAGAAAAAATTTAGGCACAAAACTCGTCACTTAGAAGTAACTAATTCACAGTGAAATAACTGTAACAAGTACATGATAAGTAATAACTACGTTACTTGGGACACAATACTTTGTAAAATTTGTATGATATAAATATTCCCTCCTCCTTAGTTATTACCTGTCAACATTAATGTTTAGCATCTCTTGAATCTAATAATACTTGAAGTGTAGCACTCTTTACACTACCATGGAACTACTTATGACAGAAAATAAATTCCCAACAGTGAAAGTAAAGACAAGGTTGCCAGAGATTTTCTCTTCTCCACATCTGTTCAGACTGGCCTTATAACCCACCCAAACTACTCTACAATGTGTAGTTGGGCAATATCCCAGGGGCAAAGCAGCCAGTGCATGGTGTTGACCACCCACCCCAATCTGGTGCCGATGCTGGGAATGAGTAGAGGTATACCTCTGCTCCTCCTCTGTACCTTCAAGGCAAGTTACAGGGAGATAATTACCTACACAGTCAACAAAACAGCCTTTAAGATGAAAGAAGAACTTAGGTAAGCTGGGTGGGTCATCTGTGTCAGGTTTATTCACCATACACAGGGAATGTCTCCTGCTAATCATGTAGCCAATCATTTTTGGTACATTTGTTAATCAAGTACAACGATTGCTAGCACTCAGTTATGGGCACTGTGAAGCCATCCATCATAAATTTCACTGTCAATGTCCATTTGAGAAACCTTTAGTGAAAGGGACAAAGGGACTGCTACAGAAGTATTTGAGTCAGAAACCCTGTGAGCAGCTGACAAATGAAAATAAGGTCTGTTTAGATGATCCTGAAATGCATGGGAAACATGCAGTATTCATAATGTAACATACAATGAAGGGCAACACCCTAACACCAGTAAACTTATAACCCAAGATGAAAAATAAACTAACAAAAGAAATTTTCATAGTGACCACTATAGTTGGACACTGACATTCTAGTAAGCAAGCTGTGTACGCAATGTTGCTCATAGTGAGGTCACCTGAAGCACAGATTGATAGTTGCGGAGTGAAGTAACTCATGGTTTCTAGAACACGATTTTGAATTTGAGTGAAAGAAGGAGGTTACACAACTGGTAGTTGATAAACTGGACAAGTGCAGATTTTTTTACCTCATATGGAAATAAATAAATAAAAAAAAATAGTGAGGACTTTATCCAATTCGATGAACCTCATCCATGTCCCTTAAGAAGTCTCACCTACCATACTGAGCACATCAGGGCATACAATGTACATAGTGTGCTTGTGTACGGTCACTTAAAACAGCACACATACATACATACTGCTAGTGTAAGCACACTAAATACGCTTCTTATTTGCTTGGAAATTTTATAGCATTTACTGTGATAGAACTAAGTTTCTTTGTTCTAAAAGAATGGATATAAAAATTATTAGACCTGACCCTATAATTACACATTTAGGAACGAACTCCAAATTTTCTGTACTTTTGGTTCTAAATATTAAACTGAGAAGGTCTGGATTAAAAGGTATAAGGCCTGTTACATAAATAAATTGGTAAACAACATCTAACCTTGATTGACTTCTTCTACTTCAAGTGAGTGTTTGATTGTTTTAACTATGGTGTAAGTGGGGCATCTCATCACCTCCAAGTAGGCTGCAATGCGCAGTTCAGAATCCATTGACTGATCACGGAAGAGATTCAAGAAGTACTCACGAGTCTCTTCACATGAAAGTCGTCTGCAAAGAAAACAAGATCCTGCCTCATTGCTGAGTCAAGTTGTACCACTAATTTTGTTTGTCATCTTTCTATACAATTTTTTACCCAATTCAGCTCATCTCTTAGAATTGCTGGTTGGGTGGGGAAATAAATTTGTATCACCAATAAAGACGAAACAGGTAAATAAAAATCCGAATAACATGTTTACAAAATACAACAGTCAAATCTGTAGGGCACATTGCCACTCATGGTTTACAGTATTTACATCACAAATATATGCATTAATAAGTGACGGGACATGTGTGTAGGTGGAAACCAAGTCCTAAAGGTAATGTTAAATATTGTAGATACAGTAAGTTGTATGAGTACTTTCAAATTTCTTTTTCAACTCGTTTACAGATACAGAATTAATCAACAGAGAAGAACCAGATGAATATATTTACATCAGAGTCAATAGTGTTGTTTCAGAAATATAAATTTATTTCAGATGCATATAAGAATGATGTTTAACAAATAAGATTCCCTAGGTCTTAAAAATGAAATGAAAAGTAAACATAATGTTATATGTAGCTAGTTTATTCCACTGAATAAGAACATTCAAGCAATTGTCCCATCTTGACATGAGCTTAACAGTTCTGTTGTGGTTGCAATCAGGAGCCCCTGCATTGGGATACGTTAATGAACAGACATTTTAACCTCCCCATTTTCATGGCATCAATGGCCTTCCAAATGTTGCTTCTGTGACCCTAACTATAGGATGACCAGTCCAGAAGTTCCCAGTGAAATGACAGTAACAACTCATTATTCAAAGTGTGCTGTGTGTTATGCTGAAGGATGATACCTCACAACAAATCATTTATTTGGTCACTGAAGTAACATTTGGGAGGTCACTGATTCCACAATAACAAGGAAGTAACAATGGCTGGTCATGAATGGTTGAATGGTTGTGAATGCAACAGTCTGATTCATATCACTATAGAAATCTTAAACTTGTGCTACAGTGAGACAAATACATCAATGTGCGTGAGGATTATGCTACAAATAACAATACCAAAGTGGGATCAATGAGCTATGTTTAAGGTCATAATGATATCTCATTCAATTTTTGTAACCAAGGGAGCCTTACTCAGATAAAAATAAACAAGAAGTGTCCTGCACCTGTGGGCCTCTACAGCAGCAATCCTAACCTCCATAGGCAGCTGTTTGTCTTCTATGCAGAGTCGCAAAGTGGGATTTTTGACACTCTGAGCAACACCAATATTTCCTAGGGCTTTTATGGCTACCAGGGTCTGCAACATAACAATTTTAAAGAGGCAGTAAATCACGATTAGAGTTTACTATTAGTTTAATATCTTTTTAATTATCATCATCTCTGAGCCTTTAAAACATGAAGACATCTTCAGAACTTCATGGGATGAGGGTTGGTGAAATAATATTATTCCACACACCTTGCATTAACTGTTTGCTACCTTTACACCCCACACTAAAAGCGAGGGAGAAAATACACAGATCTGCTATGTCTTTGCTACAACTACATGCACCAACATTGGAGAAAACTTTTCACATTTTTATAACAGGACCGTGACCTTTGATATTTAACAATTTATTTAACAATGCTGCATCAAATGTAATATCAAATCTAAAGCAGAAAGTTGCTCCTGAAAAGAAAACTGTACATGATTTATAATTACCAGAAAATACTTGTATCCAGGTATTAGTTACACATATATAATATAAAACTGCAAAAAAAGCAGGAAAGTTTGACTTACCTTTTCTATAGTCACTTGACTTTTTTCTTTAATCTGACAACCACTATTTGCTTGATTTTCAAGGAATGAAATGATGTTGGCAACTTCAGCCTGTGTTGCGCAGTTAGAATTCCATTTACAATATGAACGAACAACTGCAGATACACTAAGAAAGAACTGGGTATCTGCTTTGTCCCATTTCAGCAGAGGTGTAATTATACTAACTGTCTGTAAATCAGGCCTGTAGTAAAAAAGAATTCAAATTATTTATCTCAAAATCTTAGCAACTAAATAAATTTATTAATATTTGAAATTTATTACTTCTCTCATAATTACTGCCACTTTGGTCTTGCCAGAATATGAAAAGGAAAAAAACCAGTTTGTGTAAAAATATCTCAAGAAATAGGGTTACCAAATTTTAGGTCTTTACATCTTTTGTAGACTTTCTGCGATGATTTACTGATTGCTGCTAATTATGATTGAGCTAATTGATCATTTACTTTAAACTATTACTGTACACCGAAGATTAAACTGTTTTATGCATATGCAACCGTGAGAGTGTTTCTCTGTATATTTATCCCAGACAATATATAAAATAAAAGTGGGCCGGGTAGCTCAGACAGTATAGCAACTGACTATGGGCTGGATGGTCCGGGATCGAATCCCGGTGGGGACGAGATTTTCCATCCATCCAGACCGGCCCTGGGGCCCACCCAGCCTCCTGTACAATGGGTACCGGGTCTTTCCCAGGGATAAAGTACAACAGGGGCGTGCTGCTGACCACTCACCCCCTTCTAGTTGCATGGTCATGGAGGAGTAGAGCTATACCTCTACCCACACTCTGGGCCACACCGGGCCTGTAACGGGAACACTTTACCTTTATATATAAAATAAAAATACAGCAAATGTAACAAATAAGATGTTATGTTGAATTTGCAATGGACATTACACTAGGATGATATAAAATGAGCAAAGTCACTTGAAAAGAACTGCGCCCTTCTGAGCTATTACGCAGTGAGTACTGGTAATACCTGACTGACTTTTGGGACCCTTGACCCTTAAAGATGGGACTGTTACATTCTCCCAAAATGTCCCTAAGTAACTGCCACTATTCATTGCATGATGCCCAGAAGAGTGCAGTTCTCATCTGCTTTGCGGCAGAAGCCTGACACCATGAAATGTCACTTGAAAATTATACCAAAAATTGAATGCAATTATCTTACATAAGGAACCGGGAGCAAGTAAAATAAAATAAGGTCCATAGAATACGAATATAATAAGATAGAGTGGAGTTTGGTGGGTTGGGAAAACAAAGTGGCCTTGTGGTTGTTCAGCTGGTTACAGCCGCATTGAAGGCACCTGCTGCACCAGTCTCCAGGGTAGAAGTTACTGAATGTGCCTGACATTGGCAAGTCAGTCAGAAAAATATTTGGTAATATAATAGTCACTTCACTGTAACAGATACCTTGGTATAAATGACAATGCTAGTAGCCAGTCATGGACAACATCTTGAGGCACACCCTTCTTCAGGATGATATCTTTCATCACTGCAACAGCAGCGTTACTGCCGAGCATTGGGAGTGCATCCAAAATATGCCTCCTACAAATTAATTGCATAGATTACCACAAACATTCATTTAAACTGTGTATTAAGGTGACTGGGACAAAATCTAAATTTTCGTGCACTTATCCATATTGTGTAACAAATAAATTAATAAATCGATGAGTACAGTTTCATCTGAGCATCAAGGAGATATAAGCTTCTGGACTTAATTCCCTTATTGTCTTGACAGTCATAAATTCAAGGTGATCTGATTCTTGGAGAAGAGTGATACTCTCTGAAACTAGGAATGATAACTACTGTTAAATGTTCCTTTGATACATGACTTAAAACCATGGATAAACTTTAATTACAGCTTAGGCAAAGAGTTCTTTTTGCAAGCATTAGATTGCATAAAATAATGGAAAACTCTCTGTAATATGGGCGATATTACACAAATACCAGTATGCTGCAACATACATAAATGTATGCACTTTTAAAATATCACATGTGTAAACTTGAAACTGTGCAGATTATTGACATGTCCTATGCCAACAACTTGGCACAAAGGATGAATAAAATGATTGATTGGACTGACTGATTGATTGATTTATTGAAAGATTCAGTAATATATACTAACTCACTTGCATGGAACAAAACATTATATATTTGACACATTCAAAGAAATTGAAAATTAATGTTAAATTATATGGAATAAATAATTTTAAAGCTGAAAGGAAAAAACATAACATTACAAAAAAAGACTAATTTTTTGTTAGAACTTTGTGTTATGCTTACATGACAGTCACCAATTTGAAATATGATGGTATTTTGAAGTGTGCTGTATCTCACCTTCCTGTACTGCAGATGGTGTCTGCACGATTGTACACCTGTGACAAAGCTGGATATGACAGCAGTCTTGCAGTATGAATAAACTTTGTGAACACATCTGGGAACTCAGGCTGGATATCATCCTGAAATACAGTATGCGAAAAAACATTACTTACTTACTTATTCCATGCTGCAGAGTCCTTCTTGAGAAGCTAACTGGTTTGCAGCTAGTCAAGATATTCCCCGCATTTCACGGAACCCGAAGGTTCATTACCGCGCTCACAAGCGTCTGCCACCTGTCTCTATCCTGGGCCAGCCCAATCCAGTCCATATACCCACATCCCACCTCCTGGAGATCCATCCTAATATTATCCACCCATCTACACCTAGGTCTCCCCAGT
>Ga0123355_10003543_pt1 | contig 22425 bp, 15 predicted proteins | sample TergutEmb28metaG_3_FD_89872 | JGI IMG/M metagenome (GOLD analysis project Ga0123355, IMG submission 89872) | Embiratermes neotenicus P1 segment gut microbial communities from Petit-Saut dam, French Guiana - Emb289 P1 | ecosystem: Host-associated > Arthropoda: Insects > Digestive system > Gut ... | reverse complement strand
GGTTATATCAGTATAGTTTAACATAAGGAACACTCTCCCAAAGTCTGGCACATTCCTCCTGGGACACCCTGTATATATATATATATATATATATATATATATATATATATATATATATATAAAGGCACAAGGAAACAGTAGAAATCCCAACAATGCTGCATAAGAATGACCACAACTGGCCAAAGCATATGCTGCATCATTCAGGAATTAAACCCAGCACCTTGCAATGCAGAGTATATATCACTCAGCACCAAAGGCCTAAATACCTATATATCAGTAATATTAATTACACCCTCTGGGCTCTATAACGGAACAGAGGTTTATGGCAATGGATGTTCACACATGTGCTTCTCCTTGTACCTTATAATTTAAACAGCTGACATGATCATATGACACAAGTCCAGTATGCTAGACCATAAAGTAAACTTGCATTTCACTGATATAAATTTACATGACCCAGATTAGACACTCACAACACAAAATTTCCAGGACATGAGATCCGCAATAGGCAAGCAAGCTTCAGAACATCTACCCAAAACTAAATGTTTTAACTTTTACATTCCCTCATGGACATGCCGCTTACACAGTGACATTAACTGCACAAAACCAACATTCTGATTAGTTTTTGCCATTTTTGCTCCTCTTGAACTTAAATGAGACAAATTATAAGGCACATGTTAATAGTCATGGATAACAGAAGTGGAAATAACATCATGTACAGCAGTATTTTTCAACCCTTCTGGTACAATAAACCATGGTTTCAAAACACACTTTTTAATGTCTATTTACGAGATAATAGCAGAGTATTGCATAAGCTCGGTGAACCCTGCAGGCATTTACGAAATTATTGGTCACCATCAGTCACTTTCTCCATTTGCTAATAATTACAGGAACTTTGTGTATCAACCTCATAGTATATATAAAAAGTCTTTCTAAAGAGCAACGAACAAACCTGACATGCCACTCCAATTTCTTGAACTGACTGTCTCATCCAAATGAAACCCCTCATCTTCACCACTTTCTATGCTGTGTACATCACCATCCTCATCATCATCATCGCCAGGGATGTAGAACTGACCAGAATTTGATTCTTGAGTGCTATCAACAGTGGAAGGCCTCTGTTGTGTGACAGGACTGCAATCTGAATCCCAACCAGAAGGGATCTCACTACAGCATGAGATGCCATCACCATCAGCATGAAATCCAGACTGCTGCAACAATTCTGCATCAGAGGATGTCACATCACTTTCGTTGTCATCATCTGTGATTACAGGCCAACGGTCATGACGATGATGCCGGACGCATAACCAGCCTTAAACACATCAATCATTTACATCGAAGTAAGTTTTATGCACAAATCACAGCTCTCAATTGGACTTTGTCCACTGCCTAATAAAAATACAACATGAGATGTGCACTCTTCATGAATTTTATGCAGCACAGATTTGTACTTTGTTAGTGACATTTCATGGGAAGTTATCAGTTCCATCTTCCAGGATCAAGGATGAACATTGAAAATGGGACTGATAGGCTGTCCTGAAACGTCAGTAACAACACTACCAATTTACACTGTGTAAAATTCCAAAAAAGTGCAGATCTAATTTACACTGCTACAGAAGCATGAAATCCTGCAAAATGCAATGTTTTAAGAACATGACATTTCACACTGCTCCATCTCTGTCCTGAAGTAGAAGGAAGGCACATGAGGCCTACTCATGTAGGCACACTTGACAAAGCTAAATTTTATCGGTAGGCCTCCTGGTTCTTAAAGTGACCCATACAGATTCAGTCCACACCCTCATGTCCTGTTTCTTCTGGATACATTTCCCACTGTCGTATAAGCCATTATTTATTATAACGATAAGTACATAAAATCGTAATTGGATTATGATTACATCTTCAACTGTCCAGGCTAAATTAAGATTGAAGAATCATGAGGAGCCACAACAGCACAGTAGTGACTAGAATGGGTGTCAGACATATCACTGTTCAATTCCAAAAGGCCCCTGGGGCTCATTTAAGCCTTCCATTCAATTGGTAATGGGTGGGAGGGGGCTATTTCCGCAGGAATAGAGTGGACATGTAATGTAGCTGTACCCTCAGCCCATTAATGCCAGGTTAAGAATAAGTGGAGCTATACCTCCACTAACCACATGCCTTCATGGGATGAACAGAAGCAATGTTACCTTTATGGGGAATGAAGAATGAAGATGAGGACAGAGTTGTATAATCCAAAATAACATTTTAAATTACATGTTCTGCATCACAAATCACTTGCAGTCACTCTATCTACAACTGCAAGTATATTAGTAACAAAGCAAAGTGAAACAGGAGAAAGGGGAAGATACCGTGTTTACTTCTCTGTCTGAAACTCATAGCATTCCTTTAAGGTTTGAAGTTTTCATTGCAGCAAAGGTTCATATTATGATATTCCAGGTTATGACACTGTTTAAACTTAATGTTTTCCATCCCGAAGTGTTTGATATGTATATAATTAGCAACAATATTCAGTAAAACACAACAATCTTATCCAGATCGAACAGTTTGAAAACAAAACATATGTATTGTGAACATGAGGTGGTTGTGAACGTTTGGGATCCCATAACATGTTTTAATAGCTCTATGTAATAAATCTATGTTTTTTAGAGAGGGCCTGATGATGATTCCATGTGAATCGAAACATGTCGCCCAAGTTTATTAGTTAATAAATAACATACCATATGATTGTTGTGTTTGACTGAATACTGTTGCTAATTATGACACTGTGCTGCAGCCTGGCAGGTTACTATCAACGCTTCAGCTGTACAGCCTCCAGCTTCAGGGTTAAAGGAAGCAATGCTGCGATGGTCACAGGTTGTGGACAGGTGAGAGAGAGAGAGAAAGGCCACAGAGTACACAAGTTGCCAACCACAGACTCAGAAGGTGACGGGGAGGATATGTCCCAGACCAGGCAAATGGTAACCATAGGACTTCATTTAATTAAGTTATGCCATGTTTTAGTCTGGACCACAATTACCATTAGCCTCTTGGGATTCCACTTCCCCTTCACAACTGTTGGCTCTGTGGCCGGTTTTTTCAAAATGACCTCTGTGTAACCTGCCACTTTGCTGTTCATCACTGGCAATGGAAAGAACACACTCTTCCAAAACACCTGTAAACACTTATCACACTACACCTCTAACCAGTGACAAGGGCAAGAACATATGGAGTTATAACTCACACACCCCATACATATAGCATGGCATCTAGAGGTCAACTTTGCCTTTACCTTTCCTACCAGAAAATAACAAAGTGTCAAACCTCAACAGTCCACAACATAAAATCACAGCACTTCTCATCATATATCATACTGACACAAACAGACAATCGAAAAGGTTGAGGGACAAAGACAATACATAGTATCTGCATGTATGCCAGTGCATGACTTTATAAACCAAAAATAATAGGTACTAGAAAGTAAAAGAAGAATGTATGAACACTTATAAACATATTTTCTTCAATAGCCATGAACTGAAATTACAAACATAAACAAAACTTTATTCCTCACAAAATGCAGCCATATACATAACCATATAACCTGCTCTGTTCAGAAGATTAGCCCCATCAAAAGTTGTTGCCACCAGCCCAAGTGTGTAGAAAGCTGTTCCCCGAACAGAGTAGACTGGGCAATGTTGTGCCAGATGAAGCACTGCATGTACAACTCCATGTTCTGCGAGGAGGGAAATTCCTAATGGAGATGTGGCAACATGACCACAACCCCAGAGTGCTGCCTTTAACTCTAGGATTTCTCGCTCAGAACTACAATGTCCATTATGAACACACTGCAAAAAGAGAAAACAAATTATAGTGAAGGGTGAACAGGTGCCATATTCCAATACAAAACTGCTGTATCACATCACATAATCAGAGTTTATCATACAGACTCTTGATTATGTCTAGAGAAAACTCATACCTTAATGTCAAATTCTAGGAAATTCACTACCTGAATGACATATTAAAACTTTCTGCTTAAAGTCTATGATGAATGCTACATGTGTGTTAATAGTACTGATATTAACTTGGCACTAATTTTAAAAACTTACAGTTATCAAAATATGTCACATATCAAGTGCATGTGCACGCATCTGTGTGTATTATGTGTGTGTGTGTGTGTATACACATGAATTTATTACATATAAAATGCTTTGAATAATGCGTACCATAAAATTATACTAAGTTCAACTGCATAAAACCAGAAAGCCATAATTGCGTATCATTAACCAAGAGGTAAAGCAGTCCCATTACAGGCCTGGAGTGGCCCAGAGGGTTCCAAGAAGTTAAGGTTCCCAGATTACATGACAATGGCACAGGATGGTGGTAAGGTTGTCAGCCCTATGCACCAGCTGCCTTTACCCTCAGGAGATGCCCCTGGTACTCATTTCTGTTAGAGGCTGAGTCGACCCCAGGGCCATAGTGCGATTGGAAGGATTATGTCAATGAAAAATTCTAATGACACCAGCTGGGATCGAACCAGTGACCTTCCGATTTGTAGCACAGCACCCTAACCATTGTGCTACTGCGGTCCCCTCATTAGTCAAGATTACAAGTAATTTCCTGATATTATGAAGCATTAATACATCAAAAGGAACAAATAAGGAGACACAGGATACATTACAAGGGGAATTACATTGCAAATTTTGTAAAATCACTCAGATTGGTGAAAAGATGAATAATGAAAGAATACCAAAACAGTCACAGTGAAAATGAAAGGAATAAGGAAAGCAGGAAGACTACAGAAAAGATGGACTGATGCAGATGAAAAGAATCTGAAGATGGTGGGAATAAGAAATTGGCCTGCAGTGGCCAGAGACCAGAAGCAATGGAGAACCGTATTGGAAGCCAAGGTCCACCTCAGACTGTAGTGCCTGAGGACGAGGAGGAAGAGGAGAATAATACATCAAACGCCTGCTGATGGACCACAAATGAAAGCAGTTAAAACCAATCCAAACTTTTACAGTCCATTTAAGCCTGATATTCTGTATTCATATCCAATATGGATTCCTATACAAATTAAAGGTTTAAAAAAAACTACAAACAGTTCCTCCCATCCTGTACTTTCCATTCTGCACTTAAAGGGGACATCCCACACCACAGTTTTGTACACCCTGCCCCACACCACAGTAACTTCTCTGACAATACTCACATGTTTCTCGTCATGTGGTTTTACTTATACCCAAGAGATTCCTTTCCCTTACTATGTTTTCTACAAACAGCTTAAATTCCTTCTTATCTCTCTGATTTATCTTCTAAATGCACATGCTACTTTTAACAGGCTATAAATATCATGGTTCTAAATGTCTATGGCATCAACAGCCACAATTATTTATAAGGAGAAGCCATATTTCTGAACTGTGTAACTACCTTACCAAAACAAAATCTCAGGCTCTGTTGTAAGAACAGCCAGCCTTATCCCACATCGATATTCTATTCAGACCAAGATATTTGTGAACACTGTATCCTGTGACCTGTTATTAACAGCTGCTGTCAAACAGCCCACCTCTCTCTGCCTGAATACAGATTATGGACAGTGTCTAATTCAATGACGGTATTCATTTCATGGACAAGACACATTCATCAGCACACTAATGACCCACAAGCATGTAAATGGACAATACTAAATACAAATGATTCATAAGGGTTAACCATGAGCACCATCTATCTTACAGCATGGTAGATTGTTCCTAGTACACACATTCACAGAACTTTGTACACCTATAGGACGGCACCAAAGAAAATTTTATGTGGGCAATGCTTCATATATGTATCCTCTAGTTCAACACCACGTGCTCTGACTGCACATTTAAGGGCTCTGAAGTATTCCTGGCAGTGAATACTTCCACGCATGCACACACGCACATGTGCACACACGCACATGTGCACACACACACACACACACACACACACTTTTAGAAGATTAAAAAAACAGCCCTCAGCAAAATATCTCTTAATAATACAAAAATTCCCCCAAATCTTTATTTCTTCACTTTGTTTGGTAAACAGATGTAAATGTGTCAGCAATGTACGGCACTTTTCAGACAACTGGCCTGTCACTACACAGGGACAACACACTGCATAGAATTTCTGACATCATAAACTCATTTTTAAATATGGTTTTTGGAAGATGGACCAACATGGCAAATATTCATTTTAAAGTGTTTGGAAGATTTCATACTCTCTCTTGAGGTACACAGCTGTGTCACTGTTAAAAATGAAGATATGATTTTTAACCCCGTAACTGTTTCTACTTGAACAGCAATAACCTCTCCCACTGTTCTAATTCTTCTGGCCCCTCAAAATCTCCACAATAGAAAAATGAGAACATGCTAGACTTTTTTTTTTTCAACCACTGTCTGCTTGAAGCAGGCAAAAACTGTTCATTTAGCTCCATTTCTTCTTGTAGTGTGCAAAGGCTGGCAAAAGGTCTTCCTCCAAACAAAATATTATAGCAATAACACACAAAATTTGAAGCAATCAATGAAAATGCTATATCAAGACAAAAACAGTATTGCACCTTCCTGACCTAAGAAATAATACAGGTAAACAGTTAAGGTGTGAACTGTATTACATAAATAAGGCAATTAATTAAAATTTAAATTAATTATTCTATCCAAGGAAGATAAAAAAAAGAAATATAGCTGTAGCACTTGTCAGAGTGGAATTTGTTTATTCACTCCAATCAGACAAATGAAGACAATAATAACTATACCTCTCCAACAGACTTCATGAACAATAAACCCTGGAAGATATGTTATGAACACGACTGAAGCATCTGTGCTGTGAAGTGTTCTTACTTGGAAAAGGTTATGCAGCTTTCCTTCTTTCACCAAAAGTTGGAAGCCCTTTTCATGTTGAACCAACTGTCCGTACAAATGTGGTGGGATGAAGATGTCTCGCACATGATGTTTTGTACTGGTGACACGCCGACTGTACCGACCATCTTCATTAGACTGATGCAAAGTCATTGAATCATGAATGTCTCCTTCCACTAGACGCACATACCTGCAGAAGTGAACAGTACAACTGCAGTAAAATATTGAGAAACATATAACAAGGAGGATGAGTAAGCTTTTAACCATAATAAAACTGGGTTCATTAACAAATTTACATTTCATATATATGGCTTGAGCAACAATCTGGCATCATGTTGACTAAAATATTAAGAACCAATGTACTGCTCAGGATATTTATGATTGGTAAACTGTCTTCCATCAACACTGCAGCCAAAGTGCACATCAGGAAGGACACCTTATGCCTGTTAAGATAACCTTCATAAATTTCATTTTTAACATTCTGAGGTTCACAGAAGTTTTTGAAAAAAAAGTGTCTCTATTACCTGTAGTTGTAGTTGCTTGCCCATCTTTCCAGCTGTGTAGTTACAAAATTTGCATCCTGCAGGAAGGTAAAGCCATTAGGAGTTGAGAGGAATCTGATGAGAAGCAGCAGGCCTTTATCCCCAAGATGAAGCAGTGATGGCCGCAATGATATGACAGCATCCAAATATACCTGGCAACAAATAAAATGTAACATACTGAACGTCAAATATGCATGGATAATGAATGAATCTGGAACTCAAAGGTTTAACTGACATTTATTATGTAATCAAAGAAACAGCATTTGAAGTTACCGAATTTTTAATGCCTCACGAAAAGTTACATTTCCAGGGATGGAGACTACTTTCAGCTAATAACCCTAGCACAATAGGTTTTATAATTCTGTAACACATTTCAACAAATTTTATCACATACAAGGAACACATTCATTGATTGCCTCTCTATTAGTATGTTCTACATGTTTCAGCATTCTTACAGTATTAAATGGTGTCCCTGAAGATAGTCAAGAAAGGTGAAACATGTATGGGATATTAAATACATTGGGGATCTATGAATGTGTACAATGTTAGCTGTATTATTTGACAGGTTTTATAAGGTTGTATTGTTTGACAGGTTTTTAGGTTGTCCATCTCTCTGTGTGTCCATATGCAAGGAACAACTTGGCTCCCAATGAATGGATATTCATTAAATTTGGTATTTAAGGACTTTCTGAAAATTTAAAATTTATGTTTCATTAAAATCAAACAAGAATAACAGGCATTTCAGATGGAGACCAATATATATTTTTGATCATATCTCGCTCAATTCTTCCTAGACTCAGAAATGTTTCAGACAAAAGTTATACAGATATTCAAAACACACACTTTATGTTCAATAATTTTTTTCCCCCCAAAATCATGTTGTTTGTGAGATAATGTTGAAAAATGTGGTGGAGCCAGACAGGTGACATGACAATATAATATGGTGCACGCGCATTGCATGTTGGATAACTAAGGCTACATACAGACATTCAATTTATGCAATACTTATTGCTTTTCTATGGTAAAAATGGTTGCACAGACATGCCTCAATGTTCTGTTTTACGTACACTGCCTGTCTTGAACAATAGTGCTTTTATCTGTTGACAGACACATAGTAAGGTTCAGAAATGTCACATCAACTGCACCTCAGACAATGAACAGTATTTGATGTTAATATTCATACACTTACCTTTTCTTCTGTGGCTTCCCCCAAAATTGCAATGGCTGCTAATGACACAGCTTTACTTTGGTCATATAACTGCATCACTAACAATTCTATCCCCCATTTCTGGAAATCTGGTAATCTGGCACGAAGAAGAACCAATAGGAACTGAGTTGCATAAAGCCGGGAAGACTCTGATGGGGCTGTGAGAACCTTGCTCAGAATTACCCTGCCAATAAAAATTTTTCATAAACTTCAAAAATTATAACAGGGAAGATAACAAAAGTTTTAGAAGGAAAAATATCTAATTGTAAGCTTACATAAAACTATAAAAAAGAAAAACAGCTGTACCCCTGGGAATTTTCAGGCTTCTAGGCTGGTCTATAGAAGGAAAAACAGAATTACAAAGAAAACAGTGCTGTGTCTGTCACTACTCTAGCACTGTATGAATACAGTGGTCAATCATATGCCATTACAGTAAAGTCAAACTAAATCCAAATAGTCAAACAAATGACATATTTTGCCTTCAGTAGTTGATAGTTTTCATTACAGTTGTTCTATTACAAAACTCGATCACTGATGGTAAGAACTTGCCAACGGATCCCACCATTTACTTACTTACTTACTCCATGGAGCAGAGTCCTTCTTGAGAAGCTAACTGGTTTGCAGCTAGTCATGAAATTCCCCGCATTTTATGGTAACTGAAGGTTCATAACCACATTCACAAGAGCCTGCCACTTGTCCCTATCCTAGCCAGCTTGATCCAGTCCATATCCCCACATCCCACTTCCCGAAAATCCATCTTAATATTACCCTCCCATCTCCACCTGGGTCTCCTCAGTGGTCTCTTTTCTTCAGGTTTCCCCACCAAAACCCTGAACACGCCTCTCCCCTCTCCCATATGCGCCACATGCCCCACCCATCTCATTCTTCTTGATTTTATAACTCACACAATATTGGGTGAGCAGTACAGATCATTAAGTTCCTCATTATGTAGTTTCCTCCACTCCCCTGTTACCTGCCATGGTGACAGGGACCCACTTATCACATCGGATCCCACCACCGGCAACTGAATCTAAGGTACATCATTCCTATAAGATCCACTTTAATATTTCCCCTCATCTATTCCACAGCATCCAGATGGTGGTGCACCTTGAGATTTCCCAACCAACACTGTTTATATTTCGTCATACCTTCTATATCCCCAACCATTCACATTCTTCATCATTTAAACATTCAAACATTACTTCAATATCATGGGTCATACATTCATATTTCAATGACACAAATATGGTAGCCATTTAACAGAACAACACTCAATGTGGTGTGTGTGTGTGTGTGTGTGTGCCTGTGTGCATGTGTGCATGTGCACACAAGAACACACTGTCCATCACTGAAATTATACAATATCAGTAACAGATGAATGAATGCATATGGAGCATGGATGGAATGATAATGACAAGGAAAAACCGCAGTACTCCTAGAAAAACATTTTCCAGTAGCATTATGTATACTGCAAATCCCATAAGGACTAAATTGGAACGAAACCCAAGCCTCCATGGTAAGCGACCAGTGAATAACTGCCCGACATATGGCAAAGCTTCCCCATGTGGGACTCTTTTAACATGTACCATGAACATTACACACCTTACATATGTGTTAATTTTTTGTATAAAATGAATAATGACAGTCATCTAATGGAACATGTTTCTGATTCTAGAACAGACTGTATTGTTAATTCATTTATTTGTCCTTAAATTACACAAGTTCTTACAAATTTTACACTTATGTAGTAAACCAACAAACATACACTGATAAAATATGCTCCATCATACATTAATATTCACCTACATGTTTTGGTCGCTTTTGTGACCATCAAAGGGTGCTTTACAAGAATACTGATAAAATATAACAGTTACCCAGGTTGCAAAAGTAAAAACACTAAATGTTAAAATGAATAACTCAAGAGAACCTTGTAGTCATAAAATGGTGGACCACGTTGTTAAAAACCTGAAATTTGTGTTGTTAAAATTTTATCTGTTTTTAACAACATAATCCAACATCTTATGACCGAAGAATACGTTCAAAGTATTCACCGTAACATCACGTGGTTTGACTTATACAGTTTGGGCAACTGTTATATTTTACCAGTATTCTTGTAAAGCACTCTGATGATGGTGGCAAAAGCAACCAAAACATGTAGGTGAATATTAACATATAATAAAGTATATATTATCACTGTGCATTTGTGGGTTTACTACATAGGTGTAAATATTCCTTAATGCACAAATATGGAACATATATAGTTCTTTCAAATTCATTACTAGCCTGACCTTTCTGTATAGCACTGACAGAATTCTAGGTCATAATTATCAAATAAATGTAGCCTACTGTTTTTAACTTTCAAAGTGCCGAATTTTTCACAGCTGCCTACCCCACAGTCCTAATTTAAATTCCACCTTAATGTACACTGTTGACATGTATGGATAACCCAGTACCATGTATCTTTCTTAATAATGCACACAGAAAACCAAAACACACTATTCTAACATCTTTGTTTTACCACAAGGGACTGTGCCCCAGGTCTTTGTTCAGTAGATTTCTTGTAATGTAGAAGACAACAACATCTATTTACATTCTATACTGGGCATTTTTAATATTTTTATTGAAAATGTTGTGATTTTACTAATTCATATCCAGAATTATGGACAAAGAGCACAAACTTCTTTTCTGGCAACTAACAGCAGCTTCTTTGTTTTACAATACAGACACAACTTGTCCCACCTATACTTCAGTCCACAACTTGATCGCCTCTGAGGTACAGTTTCTGATATCTAGAAACCCACAATTCAGCATCACAGACCTCACAGCAGTGCACAATTTTCCCTTAGCAAAATCTGCACCTTCCTTTACTTTCCAGTGCTTTGCATGCTACTGGAATGTGCAACGTCCTTCCATTCACTTGCCTGTCTTGGTCGAAAGCAAGACTGCACAAACAACCTGTTCCTTGAACTACAAGTGGGTCATCTTAGTGTCATAAGACTGCTTATGGCATGATGTAAGCTCAAAGAAGGGCCATACCATAACTCAAGCAGATGTTGTCAGCTTTTCACTGCAGACACCAAGGTTTAATTTAAAGGCACTTCGGCTTTTGCCCATCACCTATCATGCCACCAAATCTCCATACGCCTTCATCTATCAACCTGTGCACAGCAGTCTCTCCATTAGGGGCAGCAGTTCCAGTGACACATTCTTGCCTCATTACAAACATGAAGCTATATTGAAACACAGCAATATCTAATTATTCCCAAAAATCCTGTGAATTATGCCACAGCCACAGGTAATTCTGTCTTTCTTACCAACAAAATCCAGGTACATTAGAATGCTGATTACTTGGGGCTTCATAGCAGTCCCCAAAGTTTCCTTCAGCTGTACATCAGTTTAAGGTGGATATTAAATAAAAGTTCCTCTCATGTCTTCAGTAGCACATGGCTGTGAGAATGCCACACTAACTGGGGGGAGGGGTCCAAGAACCGAATGAGCAGTAAGCTGGATGAGTCCCAGAGGTGGTGTGAATGCAATTAAAAAGAGAAAAATCTCTTCCTGTCAGGAATAGAACCCTGATACCCCACCAACTAGTCAGCCCACTGAGCTACTGCACATCCTGCAAGATTAAAGATTAGACACTGCAACAGGCCTTCTTGTGAGACAGAATACCTGTATTGTATTGCAAGCTATGTTGTGAGATTACTGACTGCCTTAAGAATCTACAGCAAAACATCCTGAGATTACAGGCTGTCTGGATTCTACAGCTGGCCACCTTGACAGGTTGAAGACTATATTTATGGTCAGTATTCCATCCAGACATTACAGACTGTTGTGATTCTACAGGAAGCTACTGTGTGCGATTATAGACCATCTTAGGGATGAGGGCAGGCCAACATGAGAGATTATAGACTGTTAGATTCTAGAGCAGACCAACTCATCAGGTCCTGCACTGTCTAGATTACACAACAGACAACCTCAGCAAATTACAAATTACCTACATTTTACCGCTGATCGACCACCTTGTGAGATTACACTCTGTCTAAATAGTACAGAGGTCTATCCTGCAGATTAGTGTCTTAGATAGTACAAAAAGCCATCTGTCTCAGTTGTACAGAAGGCCATCCTGAGAAATTACAATCTGACTAGATTGTCCAGAAGGCCATCCTGAGACACAACAGATGGTCTAGATTGTACAGAAGGCTCTCCTGTGAGATTATACACTGTCTACATTGTATAAAAGGCAATCCTAACAGATTACAGAATGTCTAGTCTACAGCAGGCCATCTTATGAGATTAAAGCCTTACTACATTCTAGAGTATGACAACTGCTCTGGCTAAAGAGGTGAAGAACAACTGTAGAAACAGAAGTGCATGCCAAACATTCTACCTTTCAAAACAAATATTTTAGCTCTGTAATTAACATACCTGGGCATACCATCCATACTATAGTCCAGGCCAGAGACAACAAGTTTCACATAACAGTCATGGTTAGTTGATACAACTAAATGAAGCAGCCTGGAAATCAAACACAAATATATACATACAAAATCAATAAACCCACACATATACTACTTCTGTCATTATATAATGTTAATTTAGAAATTTTAAGAGAAAGTAGAGTGATTTTATGTTTTGTCCCACCAATTCCATGTTTATAAGTAATAAAGAGTACTTGAAAACTGTCAACACATATGTATTTTGATAAAATAATGTGTTAATCAATTTAACACCATGTTTTGACACTGGTTGTCAAAATCAGGCTAATCTGAGTGTATAAAAATGCGAAAATCTAAAATTATATATACATAGAGATGTCATGTGACAATTAAATGAAGTGTGATCTCATTCCTTACAAGCTGATGCACTGCAGATTGCTTTCATCTTATTTCTATACTTTCTGCACAAAGATTTTATCTTACAGCTTATACTTCACCAGTACTGATAAAAACTACGATTTTTACTTGCTGTAGATGTAATACTTCTCCTTTTGCTTTATATTTACTTTCCAGGTGAAGTGTGCTGTTTTCTGAATATTGATATTGTAAGTAAAATCATTCTTGATAAGTAAAATACTGTAGTATAACAGTTTTGGACAATGAAGTTAAAATATCATAAAAATAAAATTTCTTAAAATTATGTTATAAGCTGATATTTGTTGTAAAGTATATTGTTGTTATTGCTCTGGACAGATCTCTTGTTTGAATGTGATTAAAATATGTCAGCATACTTTCAATGTTGGTACAGTACCTTCAGTCATGTACCTGTAGGATATATTAGCACCCTAGTACACATTTTGAATAATAGAAATTACTGGAAATATTATACTGTCTCTAACATACTGCAACAAAAGGTAACATCCACACAAGGTACCGACACTACTGTCCATCACTGATGCTTATGGTAGGGCAGAAACATGAATAACTATGGAACATTTAAAATCCAATCAATTTCGCCTTACCACAATAAAAAGCACAAATAAGGCATACTTCAACAAAGAGGTTAAAAAATGTGTAGTTTGTACTTCTCTCCATTACTAGGTCATACTATATCAAAACACCATAGAACAATGTATAAAGCATAATGGGAAAGGTTTTGGGTGAGGTAAACACTTTGTTCATTACATACCTGTACATTCAACAGTCATTGGTCTTATCAAAGTTTTATTTATTCACCAACTGATGCACTAGTGAGTTGTCTTAAAAAACAATATTAAAATTTACATTAAAACAGCTCTGACATGTTTCAGTGTTAGAGTTACACCATCAGGGAGCACATTAATTTGTGTTTACTAAGTTAAAATTGTTAAAACAGTCCATTAAAATACATCGGTGTGTGGTTAATATGGTGGTGGTGTGCCTACATATATTAAGTCTGTAATGAATACATTGTGTCAAATACTGTAATAACAGAATTTTCACAATGTAATGAATCATATCAAAATTGGCTGGACTTACCCTTATTGGTGTCTGTATGTTGCATACACAGACACGTCTCATATAACACCGAAAAAAAATGCACACACATTTCACTCATGACTAGTAAACTTAACCAACACAAAATTCACTAAAGATCAAATCAACATGTTAACTCTAGGCTTCGACTATGCAGTAGAAAAAGACCCGAAATACTATATCATTGACTTAATAATAGACACGGAAAATGCTATTAGACACTTGGACACTAAGGAAAAAATGCAATATACAGACACCAATAAGGGTAAGTCCAGCCAATTTCGATATGATTCATTATGTTTTGGAAATTCTATTATCACAGCATTTGACACAATGTATTCATTACAGACCTAATATATGCAGCCACACACCGACATATTTTAATGGACTATTTTAACAACTGTCACTTTAGTAAGCACAAATTAATGTGCTCCCTGATGATGCTACAACTGTAACACCAAAACATGTCGGAGCTGTTTTAATATAAATTGGTATGTAAATTTTAATATCGTTTTTTAAGACAACTCACTGGTGCATCAGTTGATAAATAAATAAAATTTTGACAATATCAAGATGCACGGTATGAATGTGACAAAAAAAAACCCCCACTGGTCTTGTTACGAAAAAATTAAAAACCTGGATACTCCATAAATTGATTTACATGCAACAGATCAGGACACTACTTCTACTAGTATAGCAGTATGACAAGTTATCTGTTCCTGCTCACAAAGCAATAGTTACAGTCTAATACTCACTGCTGAAAAATGCCAGCTTTATCCAGCATCCGTAACCCCTTACTACATCTACAAAGCCGTCCGATAAACATAAAATAATTCTGACAAACTGAATTGGATACATGTTGAGGGCTGAACAGACAGTCATGGGCACTCTTAGAGGAGGTGATGGCATCAATCTGAACCCAAATGTCTGTAAGCAGTTCATTTAACAGTTTTCCACCTTCAGTCTGAAAAATAAAAGAAACTTTTGTTTTCAACAATATGAAAAGCATCAGTACCAAGCACCATGGAGTGAGTAATGACTGGCACTACATGTTCATAAGTTCATATTAAGTGGCACCCAGTTCAAATCCTGGCCACAAGACCAGATGTCCTTAAGTTTTTTTTAGTCTCTCCTAATAAATTACCTCTAAATAGACAATGACAAATTACTTCTTACCTCACCATATATATGTTCACCAGAACTACATAAATGACACAGTTGACAAAGCAAATTTTCTGTATACCGTTCCCATCTTCATGCAGTCTGGACAAAATATATCTCTCTTTAAATGTCTTATTTAGTGACAAATACCAGGAGATTTTGCACCAGAATTAAATGCCCGGCTTGATGTGCAGCAAACCAGAATTTAAGTGGTGGCCATATACTAAACGCCATGACAGAGCATCATATATACACAGAGTTCGGCATTTTGGGCATCACACTGCATGACGGATATACCTGATGTTAGGCACCAAAGGCATAATACAGTGGTATGAAGCACTATTGGAATGACAAGGACATAAAACTGAAATACTTCGAGGAAGCCATGGTGCACTGCCACTCTGCTCATCATAAATCCCACATGGATTGCCTTGGTATCAAACTCTGGCATCTCAAACAATGTTGCTCTGTTGACAGCAATGGCTGTTCAGGAACCTATGCACCCACAGAAGTGTGTCTACTGTGAAATATATTTACTACACACATATTCTGGGTTCTTTATTTTCATCTCTAATACAAACCATTCATATTTAACTGCACTGCTATCCCACTACTTTTTCACACAAACACAGCATTTTTCATATTGTTGTACAAGACCTTCTGTTCCCTGTTGATGGAAGTCTATGTCTTGTGTTATAAGTCACTATAACACCTCTGTTTCCACTTCACAATCATATTTAATGTTGCGGCCACCAAGATTTTGCTTCAGTGACAAAACACTCATTGGCAATAACTTCCAACACAATCACAATCAGGGCACATTCTTTAGTTACTAAATAATGTAAAATGTACACCCATTTTCTGACTGACCCTCATATCTAAACATTCCTGCCAGACATAACAGAAGCCAAGTAAAATCAAGTACAAGTAAATTCATCAGTGTTGTAAAGGTTATAAAGAAAAGATACTGACATGTGGATTTACCACCTGCAGATGAGGCACAGCAGGACAGTACGCAGAACTGGATACATCTGAAGCAATTGTGGCAATGAATGGTACCAAAAATCTGATGACCCACACATTCAAAACACTTCCATATCAGTATGACACTCTATGGACAAATTCCGCAATACACCTCATTTTGAGATGTACAGTTCTCCCCCCCCCCCCCCCCACAAAAAAAATTCAATCGTGTGTTTTTCAACACACTTGCTTAATATGTGGATAAAAAGTGACCCTCCAGCATTAAATAAATACATAAGTAAATGAACAATAGTCTTATAGTCAGGTAAATAAGCAACACACACAAATAAAATGAGCATGCTGTTAACCCTCAACAGAATTGTGGTGGATGATAGTTTTCTGACATTACCTACCAGCATACCTGAACTAATGCAAAGTTCTGCTCCATAACTCCTCACCATCATCTACCCTGAGTCTCAGTTTGAGAGTACTTCGCTTCCAAACTGTACCTGCCACATTTCATCTCCTTACCACTTTGAACAGCTATACAATTCCCTTCTCCTTAATCTCATGAATTCAGAATTGGGATGAAATGAGGTGGATCAGCTTTAAGGAAATGGCCACATACAAACAAGTAGATTTTTTTGCATAACCTATTTTTGGAGTGAGGAAGTCAGAGCTATCAGGGACCATTATACGTATACGTAGGAGGTACATAGTGGCACGGTTGGTTAAAGAACTGCACTACAAGCCAGGAGGTTATGGGTTCCAAAATGGTCACTGAGATTTTTCATTGACTTAATCCTACCGGCTGCACTACAGCCCTGGAGTCGACTCAGCCTCTAGCAGGAGTGTACCAGGGATATCTCCTCTGGGGTAAAAGAAACCAATGCACAGGGCTGACAAACTTAGCAGCTTCATGTCCTGATTGTCTACAAATTCTGGCAGCCTCAACCTCCTGGAGACCTAAGGGCCTGTCCAGGCCTGTAATGGGATAGCTTAACCTTTACTGTACAAACAGATTTGGCAATGTGTGATGTGTGGAGGTGACAGCATGACTGGTTGGGGACCAGAAAGAAATATTTCATTCGTGAACCAAGGAACTGAAATTTTATGCTCCACTCCACACACACACACACACACTCAGCTGAAAGTATTTGTCATACAATTAATACTTTGAAGATACGGCATGCTGGACAGCAGAGCTTACCTCTTCCACCTCCAACAGACAATCTATTAGCTCTAGTCCAGCCAGAGTGTACATCTGAGTCTGCTTCTTGTTTCCCAGTTCAAAACGGGAGAATCGATTGCTTGAAGGCTTGAAGTAGTAAATGAGCCTTTTCAGAAAAGTACGATGATTAGAGTCTTCAAGCTTCTTAAGAGATTCACTGCGACTCTGCAAAACATTTGGTAAATATTCTGACAAGTGATTTTAACAGACCTGTTTAATGAAATGCACTCTAAGAAAACATCCCGACCAATTTGCTGCTTATCAAGAATGAAGTCTGTTAGTCATAAATTAGCAAATGATGGAAGCAAAGCAAGTGCAGTTTATGGTGGTTGACTGGTCAATTAATCTAACTTTTTTGATACCAGCATTGACAAACACGAATGAATGTCCGAAAACACCCCCAGAAGTTAATTTCATATATTTAAACAACAAGGAAATTTAGTGAATTTTTAAGACAGGCTGTATAACTTCTGTCTCTTTTTCCACGAAACATCATTTATTTCCCAAATGTTCTTATGTTCAAATAATATTCATATTTTTTATAAATCATGTGCTAAAATTTAAACAACCATGCCAGTACACTAAATGTTACAAGCTGCACTACCTGTTTACGTGACACCACATCCAAGAAAGCAGCATTCTTCAATTACATATGCTGTTTGCTTAAAACTTCAAAAGCAAATAAGAAATGCAGTACTTAAAATTGTGTCTTTATTGCATATACATAAACAATTTATGCTAGAATTACCTTCAAAACTGCTCTCACCACATTCCAGTTCCAATAAAACCCATCCTTATGGGTTAGCACAGCAGAGTCCTTCAAAAGGTCATCACCTTCCTTTGGTGCTACAAGCTTAAACAATATAAAATGCTCTTATTTCAACCATTTCAGTACAAATTAAATTGTATCCTTGCTAATACTTCTACATTTATACACAGTAATACATTTACACTAAACCAATAAAAGCTGTTTGGTACAAGAGGCAAGAATTTACAATTCTTGCCTGCCTATGGGTTTATTAACAATGTTGATCATTAGACATAAAGTGAAGCACCCTAATACAGCAAACATGACAAAAACATGTACTCTAACAATAACATGGTGGTTCCCTTCTATGCTGCAGTGTTGTAATGTTACAAAGCACAGGAATATATGACTCTTCATGCATGGACATGTTTGCCAACACTTTGGCTGTGTATTGCTGCTGATTACTGAGCAGCTGAAAGGGGAAATTACAATTCAGTCATCTCTTATTACAAAAGAACCTCACACAGTCTTAGTGCACTCACAAAATGTATACCACTGAACAAAGTGTGTTCAGGTACAATACCTTTGCAAAGTATACATCATGGAAAAAATGCAATTGGAAGTCTTGTAAAAAATATCTTTCATCTAAAGTGCCATATAAATGAACAACATATGGAAAGGAGGACACCTGTGAAGTACGGGTTCAGAGCTGGCCAAAAGCACAATATGAAAAGTTTTATTTTAGATATGGCATAATTGAAATGTAATGTAATATAATGGAATGTAAACAGCCAAAATAACAAATGCTGGGGTTAAGAAAATCACCACGCAGTTGCTAAGTTTCTTTTATACAACCATAAAGATCAGTGAAAGATAAAGATAAGGAACATGCTTTTCACAGACAAAGTTCAATAATAACATTACATTAATCCAAACATAATTATTTAATCAAATTAACTGACAAAGAGAAAATATAGTGCAATCAACTTAAACTGTTAATCGAACGGCAACTTTTGAAGAGAAACTATCAACAGATCAAGACACGAGCTATGTCCCATGTCAAGAAATATTTTTAGAAGATATGAAGCCTTCTTAGAAGATGGAGGTCAACACTTTTTATGCTACGAAATAAGGCAAGTGAACTGCAGAGAAAAAGAACCAACTCTTAAATTCTGAACTGATGCAAGCTTCATATGAGACAGCTGCTACAGTAAAGGAAATAATAACAAGACCATTCTGTGTTTAGGACACTGGTCTACAAATAAACAAGACAAAAATTATGTATGCATGCATATTAGCCATGTCACAGCTCTGGTGGCTCATCTCCAGCCTCTCACCATGGAGACCTGGGGGTTTATCTCCAACTCTCCCTTGTCAATACATTCCCACAGAAAGTGGGCCCATCAGAGGCTGCCGTTACACCAAGACATGGTCTCACATAAACTCCACGTACACAGTCTTGCCTTTATTGTCCCACTGTGCACAGCAGCTTTATCATACAGAAAGCCTGCATCTGCCAAGATAACCTGAAGAAACGAAATGTTTAAAAAAAAAAAAAAATAAGCATATTCGTATCAGGCACAGAGTCCTACCAAAGGAGTCAGTCAGGTGAATGTCAGTTATAAAGTAACAAATATTAAAACCACTGGATGCTGATGCAGTACATTCTTGATGTCCAAGGGATTACACAAAAGGTCTTACTGTAACTTATAATACTAAATCTCATTCAATGTAAACAATTGTAACTGGGCAGCAAATGCTGATCAGTTCATCAAAACATGCCCATATGCACAAAAACCACAACACAAGTTAGTCAGTTCATACATTTATACGCCATTCACTTAAAGTACTTTTTCATACCCATTTATCCTGCCTTCTGTAGCTAGGTCTTACAAATGATCTCTTCCTTTGAGGTGATCCAACCAAACACTCTTTCTTTCCTCCTGCTATTATTACCATTCTTAATTTTTCAATTACAATAACAGCATTATGAAAGAAGTACAAATAACAGAATGCCTCATTATGCAGTTTTCTGTATTTAGCTCTCTATATCCATACGGACCAAAAGTACGCCCCTCTCAAATATTCTCAATCTCTTTACCTCCTTCACAGCAAGAGATAACATTTCATATACATATATATATATATATATATATAAAACAGTAAACAAAATTATAGACCTCTATGTATATTTTTAACTTCTGAACATTCAAAAAGCAGGCCTCGATGGTGTAACAAATATTCCGAATGGAATGACCGTATGTTTCCATCAATGTAATTTCATCACACATGTCTCTCTGAAGCTGTTCACACTTAACACACCCTTTAAGTGATGACATCTATTTGTGTTTCAGTATATTATTTTAACACTTTATTGTGTAATTCTTTGTTTTAATCAGGATTTCAAATTCCTGTACTTATACTGCTCTATATGTAACATCATCTCACAGCCAAAAGAATGTGACACAAAGCTATTTCAGAAAACAGACATACCGTATAGAGTTTTGAACGTTTGCCAGCCTTGCCTTCTTCACGGCCCCATCCTCCGCCCTGCAGAGTTCGGTCCAAGAAGAGAGATGCTGGTGCCGGCCTCCGTTTCAGCATGGCATGCAAATGCGACAGTATAGCAACAGCAGCCAGTGCCTGATGCTGGACAGATGGCAGTGAAGCATTTGAGGCATGCGACAGCAAATTCGGTAGAGCTGGAGTCAGATTGCAGCACTCTGGTGGCAACAGATTGTGTATCAAATGCAACAATTCACCTGCAACACAAAGAAAACAGCACATGTGAATATATACGCAATTTCATTTCTTATCAAAATATTTTTGTCTGTGTCCCTTGCATCTGCTCAATCATGGCAATCATATCCCAAGATTCTCAATCAACATTTAATGACAGGCAGCTAACTCAGGGTACAGTCCCTTCAGTGGGGAGGGTTCATGATATTAATTATATGGATTGTAAAAAATGAAACATAGATTCCATACGCAAAATTCAGACCCAAATTCCAAACATTCATTTCATCTAAGATTGTGTTCATCTTCAAACAGGGATATTGGAATGAAACCCATGATCGTTTCACAGTAATTTCAATGGCTACATACTACATAAGGAAGTAAAGAACTCAGTTACCATATTACCCAAATAACAATTGCACATGACTCAGCTACAGACTCATAAAGGGAAACAAATGATGAAAGAATTACAAAACCATAATCATCAGATAAATTCAGGAATATGGGACCTGGAAGCCACTAAGATCTCCATAAAGCTGCAAGTTTGTGTTACTGTGTGCAACACCTGCAACAAAAGTCACTCTTTCATTGGTTAACAACAAAACCACCAACACTTACACAGAAACTACTTCCTGACACCTCACATTGCTATTACCCTACAACAACCTTTGACATGCCCTACACTAGAAACATTTCTTTATTACATTACCCATAAGTATTATCTAACATACAAATCAGGTAGTTGAGTAAAGAGAAACCAACTTGATGCCACTTATTTTATTATATATTCAATACTCATTCAATGCTCAGCATGTTTTGGCCGTTAATACGACCATCTTCAGGAGTCTGCGACTAACTGGTTGTTATTTCATGAGTGGTATCTGGTGTGGTGTGTGTTGGCGTTCCGTAGTTCCGAGTAGTGCTTCAGACTGCATAAAGACACCACACCGCCATAGCCACACTGAAACGGAACGCCAACACACACCAAACCAGATACCACCCATGAAATAACAACCAGTTAGTCGCAGACTCCTG
>Ga0123355_10003542_pt1 | contig 22427 bp, 17 predicted proteins | sample TergutEmb28metaG_3_FD_89872 | JGI IMG/M metagenome (GOLD analysis project Ga0123355, IMG submission 89872) | Embiratermes neotenicus P1 segment gut microbial communities from Petit-Saut dam, French Guiana - Emb289 P1 | ecosystem: Host-associated > Arthropoda: Insects > Digestive system > Gut ... | reverse complement strand
TTGTTTTATCATCCTTGTGCAGAATATTTACAGTTATATACCTGAAACATACCATATTTCTAGGGTATATAATGTTTCAGCGATTCTGTAGTTAAAATTTATGGCACATATCATGTTATGCTACATGTTGAGTGTTTTGTACTTTTACATTAGTACGTTCCAACATACGTGCAATGTCTAATATGGCTGTTTTCTATAGTTCTCTGATTTTGTGTTTACTGTGTGTTGTTCGTGTATTGTCTGAATGATTTTGAGATAGTTTCAGTTGCCCCTGTTGTGACTGGTATCACTATTGCTTTGACATTCCACCTGCACTGTGTTTGTATTGTAAGGCCTTCATATTGTAATTATTATTATTATTATTATTAATTTTATTGCAATAAAGGTACTACTAGTATCACCACCTCCAGTTCCGCTACTGCATAAGCAACCACTGCCACTGTTGTCACAAATCCCACATGGACTACCATGGCACTGGACACACCCCTTTGAATTGAGAAGCCAGTGCTGACCACTTGAGCTGTGGCATGGTTTTAAGATATGAATAAAATTTCAGTTAGCTTTGGAATAAATTTCTACATTTAGTAGCTGATACTGGAAGCATATTTCATCGCTGTTTGCCCAGCCCATACTTCAGTACACACTGTTCCTTCATTTCTTTTTTATGTAGTGATCTCGTTATTTTGTCATCGTAACAGTTGCTGTCCGCCATACTAATGATGTGTTGACCTCCATACATCTTGGCTGTCTGTGCTTATTTTACATTGGGGCTCTTTTATTTTTGAGTAAAATGTAATAAACATAAATTGATTATAAGTATTATGAAACAGTAAATTTATTTGAATGTATTAGTTGCACATATGAAAACATATTTCTGGTTTTGTATATAAAGGCACACAAGTGAACAAGCACTGATCCTTCTGTGATTAGAAAATTTCTTGGAGAATTATTTTCAAACATCATATCTGAAATGTAAATATGTAGTTGTAAGTAATCATGACATTGATTTAATCCACACTCGAGAATGTAACATTAACTTTAGAAGTTTCCCATTAGGTGTCATTTTGATACATGTAGGATTTCTACATGAGAGAGAGAGAGAGAGAGTTGTTCCACATAATGACACTGTCAGCTGTGACAGTTACATATAGTGCTCTGCATGGATGGGGATATACACAACAGTAATTTCATGGCTGATAACAGTTGTACACAAGCACGGTTTTTGGATAAGATTATGCATATAGGGAACTTTAGCGAGTTAGAGGATGCATCTGGCAATGCAGCTTCTGCAACTGCATCATGTATGATGTCAGTGATCATGATGGATGAAGTGTCTTAGTATTGGTGTAAGGAGAGTCATTGTACTGAGATATTTGACTTTGCTTGATTGTGTTAACAAGAGAGAGAATTGCCATGTACACCAGGTTAACACTGTTTCATTCACTCCATCCCAGCATTGAGCCCTGCCTCTCAAACTGCAGCACCTGTGATTCAGGATCAATGCATCTGCTTCAAACCCAGCACATTTGATAACATCATTCTCCTGAGCAGCAGTCTTCCAAAATAGATGGGTAAGCCACAGGCTAAGAATTTCATTTTATTATTGCAACAGTATTTTCACGTTTAATGACAAATACTAAGTACAGTGATTTATCTTTTGCGGTGCTTGGTGCAGTGCTTTCATTGATTAGTGAGTGAGTACTTCTTGACCTGTAATGAATATACAAATTTAATTGACATTTTGAGCCAATATTAATTTATAAAATAAATGACATTATTTTGCAAGATTTGGATTAGCCCTATGGAAAACCATCAAATGTTCACTTGCTTTTCATAATTTAAGTGTATTATTTTTAATGCCTGTGCCCCATCTCGTGAAATGTACAAATTTATACAGTGGTGAATTTTATGGATTAAAGCAACTTTGAGATTATTCCATTATAAAAGAATGTCTGCTTGTGCAGATGAGGGTATTGATAAGGACTTTATAGTTGTGGATACTACATTTATCTGTGCCAGGCTCTTAAATATAGCATTGCTGGTGGATTAATGAAATCCAAGTACAGAGCATTGCTAAAATGATGCTGACAGGGGAAAAGTGAAGTGATCGGGGAAAAGCCTGTTCCACTGTCACTTTCCACCACAAATCTTATGTGGACTGGGGTCAAATCTGACTCTCTGGGGTGAGATGCACATGCCTGACTGCCTGAATCATGGCATGCTTGTAGATTTTGATATGAATTGCAGTTTGGTTAGTTTTCAGACAAATGAGAGAGAAACAAACTTGGAGTTGTTTTTTTAGTTTGTTACAAAGCAGTACTTAAGTATTTATTTATTTGTGGTGTATTTAACAATGTTAATGGTTCAAGTTACATACAGTATTACCAATTGATGTGATTAGTCAATACTGGATTGTAATGTATGAGGAAGGTGGTTAAAATTTTAACTACTGTTCTAGTATTTGGCTGGACGGGCAGACAAGCAGCATAATATTGTCAGTGAGGATAGCTGATCTCCATGGCAACTTTTGAATGAAACACCACATATGAGACTTGAGTACTTAATCATTTAACCCTTAACCCACTAATGTGGAAAATATGGTGAGCTAATAATGCCAGCAGATGGGATTTAACTCGGCATTTAAAGGGTTAATGTCTTTTAAAGAATGTGCACACAATTCTTCTTCAAATGGGATAGGCATGATTGATTAAAACAGCTTGTAACAGTTTGTTTGCACCTTACTGTTTCAATGTACTCTTTCCTTATTCTCTATCATGCTGTGATAAAAGTAACAAAAATGAAAATTTGTTCTGTTACCACTTAAAGAATAGAAGTCATGTTATTCCTAATTATCTTGATTTTCTCTTTTTTAAGTATTGTTATTTACTTTCAGTTCCATAATCATTATAATTTTTAATTTTCCTGGTATGTAGGTGAGAAGAAATTTGTGCCCAAGCTCTGTACTGTGATTTCTTGTTAAAAAGTCAAAAAATGTTATGGGCATATAGTTTTCAGATAGGTATATCGAAGGCAAACAAGTGAAGAGGTCAGGGCCCGATGTGGGCTGTCACGCCATTGAAGAAGAAGACATGTTTTTCAAGATGCATGCCACAGCATATCAAATGATAAAACCATAGGCATCTTGTGATTACATGTGCAGTAGATGTGGAAGTCTGTTGTCTGAAGGTCTGTTGTGTCTTAGTATTGAATGCAGGGATGTATTTAGGGCCTAACTAGAGAGGAAAGTTTGTGTGTGTAATTCTTACCTTCCTGAAATGTATGATTTGAAAAGCAAGAGTATTTTTTTTTGGTAATATCTACCTTGCAAGATTCCAGTTTCACATAGTGTTGTTGAAGATTTATTTCTTCTGGAATATGAAATTTTGTCAATTGATTAATAAGGGCAATAAAGGCAAACAGTATAATGCAGAAGAAGTTCACTTTTAAAAGTAATGTCATTCTTGTTACTGTGTTTTCTGGTAAAGGCTATAAAATTTATGAAAAATTAATGTGTGACATTGCCGAACAGAAAATAGTGGCATGTTGTCATAAGTTGCACGATGCAACATTTCCAGATTTTTAACTATGTCCAGTCAGTAAATGTGCCAGAATCTTCCATGATTATTAAATATGATTTTGTGCTGTGAGTCAGCATTATAAGTTCAGGCTATGTAAGCTTATGTTTCAAAACACTCTCCTTCTTTTCACCTGAAGTAAAATTCTAGACATACTGTCATCATGGTATCTATTGCCTGGATTCTTCCTGGTATTGTTCTGAGGATGACATCATGTTTTGGTGAGTTCCATAAAGGCTGTCAGCCAAGAACACTCTCCTGACCAAATTATTCCTGGCAGTGCATTTAATTTCACACTTGAATAAAACAGAATTGTAATTAACCCTTTAACGCCAAACGGACACTAAAGTGGCCGCACAGTGGGCCCTTTAAATAGCTGAACGGCCACTAAAGTGGCCGCGCAGTGAGTCCTTTAAATAGCCGAATGGCCACTAAATTCCGGCGTCAAAGGGTTAACCATCATTCAGTACTTGCGTTAACAATAATTTTCTTGTCTCCTGAGTCTGCACTGATATTGGTCCTAGTTGTACCTGTAGCAGAGTTGATGCAGACTGTCACCATATGATACATCGATTGGAAGGATTCATGGTGGAATTGGGAGGGCATTTCCAGATTTCAGAGAATTCTGGTGAGTTGGACAGTGGACCCAGAACTCTGTACTTCCCTGGACTGTGGCTGTCCTCAAGAGATGTTTCAGCATAATCTGCCCCCTCATCTGTACACCAGATCTGTAGGAAAAAGGACTTAGAAATTATGGAGATTGTTTTGGTAACTGTATGTATTTCAAAGAAGAACCTGCGTCATGTCGGTCATTCCTCATTTGCCAATGTAGTAATTTAGTATTGCTTGCAAAATAGTAAGTGGATGATAGTGGATATTACATAATTTGGAGAAATGTCATCTGTGCAGCTTGTCTAGCATTATTCCTATAATTAGCTGGACATGTGACTTGGATGGAGGCTATTAAATGTAGTTTGATGCAGAAAATTCATTAAAAGTAGCCAGTTGGGAAATAGAGAAGATGGATAATATTAAGACCATTCATAAGAGAATAGGTCATGAGGACTGGAGGTGAATGGAACTGACTGAGGATCATATCAAACGGTGGACTGTGGTATTCACTGTGTTCAGCTTGGAGGTTATGTTACCAGACACTTGGACAATTCTTTAATATTCCAATTTAATGAGGGAAATTGAAGAGAGTTAAATGACCTACATATTGTAATTGCATTAACTGGGTATGGTAAGGATGGTAATTAGGCCAGTTCATGTAAAAATTCTTTCACGTGTCAGTACAGAATTTGTCTTTGGAGTGTGTAAAGAATGTGGTTCAATGATAGTCAAACATGAATATTAGAGTAGCTAATAAACAGTGAAACACAAAGTTCATAAATACTGTTTCTGAGTTTGGTTCCTACTTCCAGAAAAGAACACCCTAGTTACAAGAATGAGCAAATTTCTATTATTTACAGTAACTAACTCTGATAATCAAAAACCAATAAATACTGTGTGGTGAACTGCTAGTTCACAGAATATTAAAGCAGTTGGGGTATTTATAATTACCACTGCCCGTTAGTGATTTACTAAATCACTTAAAAATAAGTCAGAATTTTCCTGTGAAGAAATATTTGAACATTGAGGAGGAGAAATGAAGGAAACTTAGCTAGAGAGTAACTCCTATTTTAGGATTATTATCCTTTCCAAGCCTACTGGTTACTTGATGCACCACCAGGTTTAACATTCAAAAACTGTACATTCTGGCCACACTGTGCATGTATTTTATATGAATTTCTGAACAAACGGATGTTTGCCCTGTATAACATAAACTGGTTGGTTTTTATAACTTAGATGAAAAGTGTTTGCTGTATGGTATGAACTGGGGTTTTAACTAAAATAGTTTATGCTTCATCTTTAAAGAGTTAAGGTGTGTTAATTAAGAAGTAACTTTCGATTGGAGATGTAGGCTGAAGAAGAGAAACAAGAAATAATACCAAATTTTAGTAAGTGTGTATTTAATCTTACAAAAATTGGTCATTTGGAAAAGACTTTAGATCTGTGAATTGCATTACCCTGGTTAGAAAATGGTGTTTTTTTAAAACATGTTTTGGTTTTATTAGCTGCAATTGCATGCTGTATTTTTGTCATCCTTCACTGAGGAATCATACCTGTTCTGAATTTAGGAATAAAATGATGGATTTTACTTTGATTTGGCTAAATATGGATAGAAGGAATAAACATTTCTTGCTATTATATATCCACAATCCTTGAAACATGCCATAGTAATGAATCTACATGATAAAGTATAAATCAAATTGCAGTGGCATAATACCTTACAGGAACTTCAAACTGTTAACTGGAAAATGTGAAATCTTACAGCAGAAAATATATCGGCACTATGCCATACTTAATTTTTGATAAGTAATAAAAAAATAGCAGCAGACATTTTTGAAATAGAAACAACAAAATATTTCCTGTAAGGCTTTATTAGGATCACTGCAGATTGTTCTGTCATATTGCTGCAAGGGTTATGGAATACTCACACTTGCAAAGGCAAGGAACAGAAGCTGATCATGTGAGAAATCCTCCATTCCTGGCAAGGCCACTTCTGGATCATGACGTTCTTTATATCTCTGATATGCTCTGTATGCTTCCCGTATGCCTCCATTGTCTGCTATGTTCTCTGCCAATGTTTGCTGTCCATCTACCTGAAGGTATTCCAATCAACAATTTTATCAGTCTGCGTGGTGCAATCTCTTTATTATTGTTTCTTTATTGATGTGATCTTGGGTCTGTACCCTGAACAACAGACTGGGGAACATTCTTTGGTAACAAATGCTGAGATTAACAAATAATTTTTATGCTCCACACAGCATCTTTAAGGTGAATAAACAAAGAAGGGTGTGTCAGGCACATAGTGCTTATTTTCTTTCAGTCATCTGAAATGAACATAAAATGAAAATAATTAATTCAGTCTCACAATCTTTTGTGCAAGTTGTTATTCAACATTGTAAAGGGATTCCATGGGCACAGCACTAACAACAGTGGATTGGAAACAAGTTTCTAAACATTTTTATAAATATTTTAATATTGTTAGAAAGTGAGAATTTTCTGTGACAAATCTTATATATAAACACAACCATAACCTGTAAAAGATGGTGATTTCCATATTGGAGCACACTGAATGTAATATAATAAATGTGCTATATATTTTTGTAGTCAGGCCTGATGATGAAATATTACAAAACATTTCATTGACGTAACCTATTCAAATACCAAGAACAGTGGAGGACAATTTTGGAAGAGGCTGAAACTCATGAAGACTGTAAGGCCAGAAGAAGAAGAATCTATTCGAATACAAGGAAGAATATTTGCTATGTGGAACGACTAAATGTGGTAATTTACAATTGAAGTGGAGTGTGTTAAGCGTAAATAACCGTAATGTAGATTTCTGCATTATCAGTTGCCATGTATTGAGTTAATAAAAATGAGAAACATTGGCACCCAAAATTTTACATTTATGTTTGTCTAATATGGCATACACAGAAAACATTGTGCACTGTACCTTATAACCATGTATGGAATACTGATTATATTGATGCACAAAACACTGTGCTCTGACTTCATAAGCTTGCAACATTTCAGTGTTCCACCAGGACACCTTGGTTCCATCTTTGCCATAATTCTTACCTGAAAGAGAATAGCACTGGATGAAGAATGGGCATGTGTAGTAAGCAAAACGTACAGAATTAGGATTTTGACTTTCATCTTCAGTTCAGGTCGCAGGTACATGGGTCACAGAAGTGTAATTTTAAGTCATTTCAGTTTACTGTGGCCCCAATTGCATGACACTTAGACCAGATCTCTCAAATATCATTCATCTTGCAGATTGTCAGGTTTTTAAATTCAAAGATCCCGTTTTTTGCACACTGTTAAAAGCGTCTTTTGATATGGGGAGTTTTTATGACATGAAATGAAAAACAATTCTGTGGTGATGTGTACAGTGTGATTATTTCTGCAATGACAGATTTGTATCTGCAGTAAAGGAACGTCACAACAAATGCAATATGCAAACTTGTAAAGAACGCTTTTATAAAGTGCATATATTTGAAACTGTAGTATACCTGTTGGTTCAGAGACAGGAATTGGCCCAGATTTTTTTTTTAAATCACAAGAAATATTCTGTATGACTGAAGTGTGTTTTATGTGCTGGATGTTAGAGCCAAATGGTGTATTGCACTGGGAGAACTTGTGGTGTTGAATAAGATGATTGACAGAGATGAAAAACACATGCCCATGTTGTGGGCAGTATATAAATCAGGGATTTGCAAAATTCTTTCATTCCATATTCAAAGGAATTCACGAACCCAGTGGCAGGCTGAAAATTTGAGACACAAAATTGGTATGAACTTTACCTTCAATGTCAAAGCCATGGGTTAGTTCATGTCCAAGGATGCTTCCAATGGAACCATAGTTCAGAGCCCTGAAATATGAGCAAATGTTGGTCATCTGCTAGAATGCATGAAAGTTTTCTGCAGTACAGTCTGTCTGAAAAAAAGTCTGGAACAAAAGAACTGGTCTGTAATGGAACATATCTGTGTCCAAATAATGCAAAGTTGAAACTTACTTCTGTTGCCCTGGGTGCAAAGCATTTGATGAAAAATATGTACAATGGATAGGCATTTTATTTATCCTTGATCAGCTTTGTCAGCAATCAGTTTTATGTTGTATTATGTTATACATTTTAAGCTTTTATATCAGCAAGAAGAGTTATGCTGAAGATGGATAAAATGAAAGAAAACATCAAATTAATATATATCCCTAATAAATATTCTGAAACTAATATTATTAGGGTCATGTAACTGAAGAGGATAAGATTGGCATGAAATCTAGCAAATGTTGGAAAAAGAAAAATGCTCATAAATTTTAGTGAGAGGTACTTGATGGCAGAGGCCACTTGGGAGACAAAGGTGCAGATGGTGGTATTATAATAAAATTTATTTTTGAGAAGTGGGTATGAGGGAATGCATATTGGATACACATGGCACAGGATGGGGTCTTCTGCTGAGCTTTTGTAAGCATGGTATTGAATATTTGGGTTCAATAAAAGTGGAAAATATATTGTTCTTCAGCTAATCAACTGAAGATTATTGAGGAAAAATTGTGTCCAGTAGAAATAGATCTGCAATAAATGAACACAAAGAACACAGATGAATGTAAGTGCTTAAGATTACAGTTTTGGAAAATATGATATTTCATAGAAGTGCTTCCCATTGTTTTTAACAATTGTGGAATCAGTGGCGTGAATAGTGTGACCTTTTAGTATGCTTTTGCATAAGTGTATGAAATGAACATATTATGTGAAGGTTATGTGTATATTTTTTTGGTCTGTCTATGTGATTCAATCCTGAAACTACTATATAGACTATGACCAAATTTTTGTTGGGGTTCGACACTAGAAGATATAAAGAAAATTCACCTTTGGTGTTTACCAGACAATCATAACCACTAACACGTCTGACACCAAAGTTTATTAAATTTCTGAAAATTTCACATTCCCAGTATTTTTAACATCTAATGCAGTACTTACTCCAGACCTCTGTCATAGAAGGGAAATTGAAGGATGCCAGCTGGGATTACTGGAAAAACACAAGACATTATGAAATTAGCACCACATTGAAACTCGTATCACACTGAAGAGTCAAGTCTTCTTGATTGGTAAACCATGTAAACTGGTAATTTCACATTCATATATATGCCCTACCCATCTTGCCTTCCTTAATTCAATTTCCCTAACAATGTTTGGTGAAGTTTATAAATTCTCTTGCTACTCATTATGTAATTTGCTTCATTCCCCAGTACCTTATTTTCATGTCGTCCAGTCATTTTCCTCTGCACTGTAATCTGATGCCTTATTTATGCTCTATACTGTGAGTAAGAGGAAGCGTTTCACATCCATACAAAATAGAAAATGTAATATGACACACTGTGTCAAGTGCATTGTGTACTTACTTATGGCATTTGCAGTGCGACTGTAGTATGCATTCACCTGAAGTGGGTCTATGTCATTCCAACTGGCAGCATGTGAATAGAAACACTGTTTACTCTTTTGTGTCAAATTTAAAGTTTAGGATATCATCGCAAACTGTGGGACAAGCCTATTTATTAAGTTGTGGTGAGCACACTGGGGTGCCATCAGTGCTACTATTTTATATTAAGGTTGACATTAAGGAAAACAACTTTTTGCAATTAATTCTACAGATACTAAAGTCTGGCAAAATATTGGCTAAGATTACTTATGTGAAATTATATCAAACATTTGTTATGTCAGTGCTAGTATAGAGTAATGAGATATGGATATGGAGGAATGTGTAGGGTTGAGGGAGTGTAATAAAATACATGATAAATTGAGGACCTGTACCGGAATGTACTGTACACAAGCAAATACTGAAGTACTTAAAAATTAAGGTTATAACGCAAATATTATTACACATAAGAAGAGATGGAAAAATGTATAAAATGTTGAGGATAACATTTAATTATAAACCTTCATGATAACAAATAAGAGAAAGACCAAGGAGATGCTGGAAAGATAATTTTGAATATGGCACAGGCATTAAATTTCCTGCTCTATAGAGACAGGCAGAAGGTAATACAGTCAAACCTGGTTATAATGACATTGGTTTATGTGACACCTCATCAGTACTGTCAGATTTTCTGTGGTACCAATTAACTCCTCACTGTTAACCATAACATTATAGTCCTTGGTCACAACAGTACTCATTTATAAGGTAAAGCAGTCCCATTACGGGTCCGAAGTGGCCCAGAGGATTCCAGGAAGTTAAGCTTCCCAGATTTCATGACAATGGCACAGGATGGTGGTAAGGTTGTCAGCCTTACGCACCGGCCGCCTTTACCCCCAGGAGATGCCCCTGGTACTCATTTCTGTTGGAGGTTGAGTCGACCCCAGGGCGATAGTGTGATTGGAAGGATTTTATGTCGATGAAAAATTCCAATGACACCAGCTGGGATCGAGCCGGCGACCTTCCAATTTGTAGCACAGCACCTTAACCACTGTGCTACCACGGTCCCAATACTCATTTATAACGACACAAAATATTCACCCTTTCATAACGTTATAACAGAGTTCGACGGTATGAGGTTCATTAATTAGAATTAATCTCAGCTTGAATTTTCAGTGTACCATATACGAGGGTGAATCAAAAAGTAAAGGCAATTTTTAAATTACGCGGTAACTGGGACAGAGAGGAGCTGGCACTTTGCGCAGTATTGACAATGCCTGTTGAAGAGTTCAGCCATGTGCAGTACAGCGCTCTGACTTCAGTTGATTGGCAGCAACGAGGGCAAAAACATGGACGCTGTTTTGCAAGATTGCACCATCGAAGAACAACGTGGTGTAGTGCGGTTTCTTTGAGCAGAAGGAGTAAAACCAGTGGAAATTCACCGTCGTATGTTGGCTTAGTATGGACAGAGCATCATGAGTCAACGAAAGGTTTATGAGTGGGTGGAAAGGTTTAAATCGGGTTGAACACGTGTTACTGATGAAGGTCGTTCTGGTCGGCCATCAACATCGTGCACACAAGACCACTAGAGCAGCTGAAAAGCTTCTTCTCCACAGGAACACAGAAACTAGTTGAACAATATAACAAATGCATTGTGTTGCAAAGGGACTATGTAGAAAAATGATATGTAAAATTGCTCACAGTTACTTCTATTAAAGCCGTTAAATGTCTCCCTCATATAAGATTGATATCTGCATCACTTCCTTTGTGGACTGTGCACCTTCATGTGTGAATTGTTATTCCAGTTTTTCATAGTTTTTGTACTTCGTGAGAAAGTTAAGCCTGTCAAACCTTTATGTAGGTACTTACAGCCTTATCATTTTAATGGTTGATTGTTGGGTCACAGTAAGAATTCTCTATATCTTGTATGTGTACAAATTACCAGCCAAATAGCAGTATGTGGTCACAGTCTTACCTGTCATTTTTCTGGTTTCCAGGCTGATCTAACAGTAGCTGTAGGTAATCCTTCACTTCCTTGGATTTGATCCTGATGATATTCCACAAGTATTGACTGTCTTGTAGGTCTAGCTGACCTCATACAGAAACACACTAATATCAATTAACCCATTCTCTCATATGCATAAGAAAATATTATCATAGTAACATAACAGAAGAAGTTCCTTTACTGCAGTTTTAACTTGAAAAGGGTTAAAGTATTATTTGTCAGTATTATGTTGATATCCATGCAGGTCATACCTGGTTCCTTATTTGATCATGACTGAGGTGTTAAAAATCGGTGAAAGTCTTGTTCTGTAGGGAAAGAAACCTCTTGGTTGATACAGACTTAAGTGGGAAGATAATATTAAAATGTGTCTTAGAGAAATAGGTTGTGAATATGCAAAACTATTAGACTGTCTCAGGACAAGATCAATGGTTGGCTTTTTTGAGTGTTCTCATGAAGTTTTGGGTTTCAGTTGAAACTTAGTGACCAGCTGAATAATCATCAGTTCTCATGAAAGACAGTACACCATACATGTAGTTGATAATGAAAATTATGTTCTCCTAGCAGTGTCTATTAAGATTGTTCTTCCTCTGGGATGTGATTCGGTGTAGATTGTCAGATTACCAGTGCAGATCTTTTCTTCTGTGATAATGGAGAGAGCTTGTTCTATTAATTGCTGCTTCTAACTCAAAACCCTAGATTTAATCGTACACTTTTACCACTTTTCACAGAAACATACTGTCATACATATTTATTTTACAGCCATAAAAAAGTACATGCTGCCATTATTATATGCTAAATGACTGATGAATGCAAAACAGTTTGAGCATTTAACCATAATTATGTTGATATATTTGTTGCTTTTCTGAAGTGTATTTAATGCAAATGATGTTTTGGGACCTACCTCTACTGCTGTCTTGGGTGTTTGGTTGTCATTATATTTATAGATTTGTTAGAGCCAAAACCTGATACGTTGTTGTGTAACAGTCAAACTGAGAAGTTTAATACTGAACATACCGAACTGTAGTACTCATCCAACTGACCAGGCTTGAGGAGCCATTCTTGATAGCCAATGAAGTTTTTGATGCTGTCTGCTTTCTCTTGGGCTGCTTTCTTAGTTTCACGGTCTATCCAATCTCCATCGTGGACCAAGGAGTTGAAACTGTTCTTAATATCGTTCAACATTTCTGCAACCTGCATGTATACATTTTTTGCCGTCAAATGCATTACCTTAGTCAGTAGCAACTCTTGAAAGAGGAAAGAAAGGGAGAAGGGAATAGAAAAGTACCTAAGATGAGAGAGAGCAAGAAGGAAAATAATTAAGTGAATAAAGATGGAAGGAACAGAGAGATAGAGTCTGAAAGGAAGGGAGAGGAAGGAAGAAATGAACAAGAAGAGACAGAGAAGGAAAAGAAGGAAGTTGGTGGAAACAGACAAAAATGAATGATAAATCCATTAATTTTCTTCACTTCTTTAAACCCTAAAGTGAAATACAGTACCAGTAAATAAAGCTATCTACACATGCATAAAATAAAAAACAGAGATTGCCACTGATGTAAGTTTTGATCCTCTCACATTCAGATCTTTATTTTATAACTGAATTATATTATAAAACATTTTGTTTGTTTAGTGTAAAGTACTTTAAAGAAATGACATTTGAAGTTGTGCATCTTCTATGTACTTTATGCGTGACAAATGTAACATGGTTGGAATGGTTATTACTACATGCTTCTGGAGGTGACCAACACAAGTCTTGCAATCGCAATCTTACAACAACAACGACGACAACAACAACAACATCTATGCTGTATTTATTTATTTATTTATGGTTGTATTTATATCCAGTGTGTCATGAATATAAAGTGTGGTCTCAAGTTCTTATGAAAGAAGAAATATTGAAAGCAATTAATGGGGTCTGCTGGCTTCTGTTGAACACTCTCCATGCTACATATGAATTATGTTGCTTGAAAATAAATTTTTTTAAAATGGATTCTGGATTTATTTGGTGTTCTACAAGCTGAGTGATTGAAGCCTGTTATGATATATGTTGATTTACAGCAATGGAAATTGGAACCTTTGGCTGTGTCAAATCAAACAGCCATAGTTTTTCCTGCACTGAATGCAACATGGAAAGAATTAGCATTATAACAAGAGAATATCAATGATGGAGGTTAGATGAACCCTAAAGTATCAACATAAAAAACAGAACATAAGTGTGAAGGAGATAACAGCTGTGAAGTCTGTATAGCTACACGTTTAAATATTTTGTGTTGAAATGTTAAGGAATGTCTTTTAGGAATATGGTAGACAAGAATTGCTGAATTCTATAAATAATGATTATCAGTTTTTAATTACCTTGGAAACAGTGTTGGAAACATCGTCCTGTGCAGCCAGTATGTAGCTGACAGCAATTGGCAGCAATTTCTTCACTCGACGTAGGCACAAAATTGACCTGATGAGTACATCAACAACTTATGTACCTGATCAATCTTGCATTTGTGATAACAGTTTACTGTAATACAACATAGAGCTGTGGCCACGTGGACTTAGAGTAACATATAAAATTTATCCTTTCTGCAACCATATACCAGCCAGGTGCAAATTGTCGAACAGTGTATGAGTGAACATGTATCTCCAGTGAAGCGATTTTGTACATTATTATTCAGACAACAGCATGGTTTGACACCCACATAGCCTCTTGTTCAGTGGGTGCTGGAGATGAAGTCATTGGAGGAATACAGGTCACCTGCACCTCATACTAGTGTTAAGCATAATGTTTTGAAAGCAGATGCTTTATAAAAACAAGCATAACTTCATTTTATTTAGACAAGCAATGAAAATCCTTTGGTGGGTGATAAGCTTATGCCAATAACACAATGAGCAGCTGCTTGATATTGCTTTGTGACAGCTACATGTTTTGCCAGTCACCTTAATTTTTATAGTGAGTTTCACATTTGAAGTGTACTTGGAACTATAAATTCTTGACACAAACTTTGTAAAGTCTATGCATTTAGTAGGAGATGCATCTATCTATCCATCTGTCTGTCTTCACATTTAATTGTTGTAGTCATAGAATCAGTCTGATAACATTTTGTATTGCAGTTTACATTAACAGTTATAAGGTGGATATAATCTCTGCTTCACATGAGACTAAAATCAAATTTAAAATTCCCTTAATTTTGTCAAGGACAGTTCATCGCACAAAATAGTTGGTACACTGCATGAAATATGGATCTGTTGAGGATTTACACTTTTTGCTCAGAATATATTTTGCTGTGATAAATATTTAACAAATTATGAAAGAAAGTTTCTGACTCAGTTCAGCGTCATATCTCTAGACATTATGTTTGGAACTACATACATATTTGTATTTGGATTAAATGAACATCATGCCCACCAAGGTGGACAAAATCACATAAAATGAATGGCAGAAGTGTGTTTATCATATTGAATCTCTTCTCTCTACTCTTAGACTCTTATTCATATTACCAATATGTACTAATTTTAGTGCCACTTGTACACAATGATGATAACCTGGAAATTGTCTGGAAGGTCCCAAGAATCTTCTCTTGCAGAAGTCTGTGTAGGTCCCGCATCACCCTGTTAGTATGGGGTGCCAGCACATCTACCACTTGCCACCACACATACCTCTCTGTAATGGGAACAGAAAAGTGAGCCTAACTAGCCATAAAGGGCTTTAATATTTGTGCCAATTTCTACTTGCTAAACAGAAGATTTATTTGCCACCTCAGTGAAACTTAAAATGCACCTCCTGTGTAACTCTACATATGAGTTTAAATATGGTTAAATCATCTTATGTTTATTGGACTGTGCATCATTGTGACAGTTGAAGAATAAAAGACCAACTTGATATCACTTGCTATTTTATTTCACTTCTTATGTGCTCAACATGTTTCAGACATTAATATATCCATCATCATCAGCTTGCGACTTTGCTGTTGAATTACCACATTGGTCATATTGTTCTTGGTTCGATGTGTGTTGTAGTTTCGGTGTGGTTGGGTTGGAGTGGTATCCGTGTTGCAGGCTTCAACCTGCAACACGGATACCACTCTAACCCAACCACAATGAAACTCCAACACACATCGAACCAAGAACAATATGATCAATGTGGTAATTCAACAGAATAGTCGCAAGGTCCTGATGATGGTTGTATTAATGTCTGAAACATCTTGAGCACATAAGAAGTGAAATAAAATAGCAAGTGACATCAAGTTGGTCTTTTATTCTTCAACTATGGTTAAATCATGTTATACCTGCTATACTACCATGTACCATTGATTCTTAGAATTGGAAGTGCCTAAAATATACATTTTTAAAACTAATTATGAAAGTAAGTTTTTCAAACAAACGTAAAAATGTGACATTGTGTTTGCAGAAGTGACCTAAAGTGTAAAAATTAAACTGTTGTGTAAAATATGTAACAAAAGTGATATGTTCTCAAAAATATACTTCTCATTTTGTATTAAAATGTGAGAAATTAATGGAGCTGCATGGTTCCACCAGAGTTTATGGACGAAAATAAATACTTAAAATAAATCACACATTTTTAGTTTTCATTCTATGGTGTGATTTGTTGCTGGTTAGATAAGAATTGTGCTTGTGGTCCTCTTAATGTAGATGGCTGTTGTAAATTTACACTTTACAACTCATAAGGAAGCAGGGACTGCATTTCTTATACAATATTTTTATGATTCTGACACAGATAACAATTACAATAGATTTTAGTCTGTTTGATGTTATCTATTACAGCACTTTTCTTGTATGAAACACATTCCAGAAGCTGAATTTATGTCTGTCATAAGGTGTGCCTCGATCTTGGTGAACCATCTGAGCAATCTGTTAGGGAGTTAATCACAGTCATCGGACCACATAGATTACATAACCAGTTCATGTGTATGCCTGATTTGGGAAACATGCAGCTTATAAGATACTAAGTGTCATGTCAGGAAACAAAAGTAATAGAAATGTCTAAAATCTAAAACTCATCAAACTCTTCATGTCCTGTGTGTGAATGTACAATGGGGATTACTGCTGCAGCTTCTCAGTGCAGATAAAACGATACTTTGAATGGAGACATGGCCACCATGAAAAACATTTTGGATGCCTTTAATTTTTGTGTACAAATTGAGCAACATTCAAAAAACATTTACTGATAGACATTGTAGAATTACTTACACAGTTCTATTTATTTAAATTAGCAATTTGTTATTGAATTTTGTAGTTGTTATTTTGACTATTGCTTTGAAAATAACAGTCACGAATGATGTCACTCCAAATAATTTTAGAGAATACTTGGTGTTCTGCTTGGAGTGTTATCATCCTTATTAACAACATTCATGAATTTTGTCTTCTGTCTCTTTTTAGACCTCTGGCAGAGGGGATCTAAGTTTCCTGGAACTCTTCAAAATTCCAATAGGATGCATATGAACTTGAGAAAAATTAATTTCAATTATGTGCGATTAATATTGCAAAAAGTCTTAGGATCTAATATAGGTTCATGAGGTATCCAATGTGATCACCCCACTACTGCATTAATTGGCATCAGAAACAGATCATGACTGCCCCTTTCCTTTTCTTTATACAGTCGTTGAACATAGTATAATCCGTACAACTGGAACACCATATTTCAATAACCTAACACTCATCAGAATCAATATCCATACAAATGTAAGTGGTGACCAAATGCTATCACTCAACCATCTTTCAGTGTCATTTCTGTGCAGATGCTTTTTGTTCAGGGGTGACAAAAAAAGGTTGCACAGAATTAATACTCACGTATGGTTTCTAGTCTGGCATTTGCAAGGACTGATGCGAGGTTCAGGAAGTAGCCGAGGTCAGTGACTGATACAATTCCATTTGTTACGTTGAATGGATTCTGCACATGTATGCCATCCATTAGGACCGTGAAGTACTGCATCCAGTTTATCTGCATTGTTTTGGAGGAACTAGAGTAACTGAAAGGTTTACTATTTGCTGATTATTAGATGTAAATATTAGGCATGCTAGATACAATACAGTGGCCAATACAAAATGAAAAGTGCGTTATTGTATTAAACAAGAAGTGCCCATATTTGCATGTGGGCAGTGTGTATATATATATATATGTGTGTGTGTGTGTGTGTGTGTATGTGTGTGTGTGTGTGTTAAAAATACAAAAATGACAACACCAGGATTACTTATGGCATAAACTCATTTCTAAGGAATTAATTTATTTTAGTCTCAGTCAAGCAGAATCATGTCAGTCAGTCAATAGGTCAGACACATACACTGAAACTTTGGCAGACACACAGTCATTACTTCAGCTCTCCACTTATTAGACAAATCATAATGCACTGTCTTTGTACATGTTACAAGTTAAACATACACTGCATAACATAACAAATCATCATCATCCTAAACATGAAGGATTGGATTGGACCCTTTGATCCGTTACATCTCCAGAGTTACATAACAAATTTGGTGCATTAATTCCCTACTGTTTAGTTCCATAAGAAATTGCCAAACTTATGGGAAAATTGTACTGATTATATGCTCCATTTTTCTGTACAACTTTTGTTTGAAACATTTTTTATTTCAATAAATGTTTAGCAAGTTATGCTGCAGATGTATGCAGGAACACATGTAGGTCTTCGAGTAACCTCTCTGTTATTGCTGTCCAATTTTAACAAGATTTAAAATTGCCTACAGTGTTTATTAAACCTACCCAACATCTAATTCCGTGGAACTCTGTTAATCTGTTATGGAACTGATACATGCAGACAGGTAAAGAAACACAAAAATTAAGTAATTTTGTACTGCAAAATTGTTTTAATATAGAAAACACTCCTTGACTGAAAATGTATTGTCCCTGTCATGTGTCAAGGTTAATAGGCATAAAATCAAGAAGACCCTTTGAAGCTGCAGTAACAAAGGAGTCAGCTTTCCAACCTCCTCACATGTAGCTAAATATGGACACATGGGTACCAACCGAGGTCGCAGGGACACACCTTGTGGCTGTTCTTTGCACCTTTTGAACTCAATTCCATGAGACGCTGCAGCTCTTGGATGGTGATTCGCACTGTACTGCTGCTAGTGGAATTTTTTTTATTACTGTTAATCCCCTGTAATTTAGAGGATATGCCTTAACCCTTCAAAACAGAACAAAAATCAAATAAAGTATAAAAGTATCCCAACATATGTTTACAGTTGCAGTAGCATTTAAATATTTGATACTAGAGGTGTTTATAATGTATGCAACTGGCAGAGACTGTGGCTTGAAAATGATAGTGACCAATATATTAAGATCAATGTAACTGACTAACATACTTTGTGACTGATAACTGAATCACTAAAAGACTGACTGAGTAGATAGACAGACAGACAGATAGATAGATGATAGATAGATACATGTGTTAGCAAATGGGTAACCAACTAACTGAATAAATAACTACAAATTATTGGGTAAGTGACTGTGTGATTTAGTTAGTTAGTTAGTTGGTAACCAGCTTATTAACTGACTTAAGACTATGATTTTTTGGGATGTGGGCTACTGTTTCCACATTCAGGGTCTGCCTGGAAGATGGAGTGAAATTTTTTCAAGACTCCGGAGCCTATGCATCAAACTACAGTGTCATATCCCAGAAGATTTAAATCTCAGTACCCACTGAGGTGAGAACATAAATTTTCAAAAACAACTAATTCCTCAGTGTTTATTGTGAGCAGTATTTTGGTTGATACCTGGTTGACTTCTGCCTCAAACAGCAATATCTTAATAGCTGTAGATGCAACTGAAGACTTGTTGAGTCTGATTTCATCATCTTCTGTATTCTCCCAGGCTTCTATCTCCTCCATGATGCCTATCATGTATGCCATTCTGGCGTTGATAATTTGCCGGCTGTTGAGTCGTCTCACTTTAGGCAAGTCATCAGACTCAGTCACCAAGCCTCGGATCAGCACTGGGAGTTCATTTGGTGGACTCAACTGTGACAAAGTGTTAGAATATGATCATGCCATGTTCTGACATGTAGCTTTAGAGTCAGCAATTTTCTGTAGACATAATGCCTAAACTTTTATTCTGGAGGTTCGAAATTTAAATGGCAGCTTTTCCCAAAGAAGGGTTTCATATTGTTTTTTCTAGACCTATTATGTGTATGCCAGATTCGTAAAGGATGTCCTCTTTCTCACTTACGACTTACACAACCTATGTACGAGTATACAACCTCAAATCTTATTTGATAATATGTAAATTCTACATCAAAATATTATCATTCAATAACCTATGCAGGGTACATGATACCATAGTAGCTCATATTAATGTACAGTGCATCCTGAAAGATTTTTATGGTTTTTAATTTATTACCCAGATCATGTTTTAGTTACAATTAAGGGACTTATCACCAATATGAACAATCAATTCATAAAGTACTATGAATAATTATATAATATAAACCAACAAAATGCACCTTTGTTAAACTAGTATTGTAATTTTCGTGATGTCTTCTACATGTTTTGAACCCAAGGGTTCAACTTCAGGAAGACAGTTGTATGCACATGTATAGTATAATTTGTTTACATGCCAACAGTATAAGCAGTCTACAACATTTTGAAGACATTGTAAAATTAAAAATATTAGTTTAACAAAGTTGCATTCTGTTGGTTTATATTCTGTGATTATATTACAATGCACAGTGCAAAAAACAGAAAATTTACTATGAATAACTTACAGAAATCAAATTAAATGTCATGAAAGTCTCCAACAAAGTAAAACCAATGTATAGCCACCTGTTAAACTTTCTGGATAATATTATGGTCCTTATTTGCATAGTTATATGAGATCTGTGTCTTGAGCTCTTCTAGTGTCTTTGGTATTAAATGACATAGTTATCCTTAACAAAATCCCAGAAGAAAGAATGCACACATGACATAAGCTTGTATTAGTAGTCTGGATCAGTTACTCTATTATAAATCTCTCTCCCATCAGAATTCAAAATTAAAAAAAAAAAAAAGTTTCATGTCTCCCCACCCCCTGACAAGGGGTGGTCCTCCAGCTTGGGGGTTGGGCGAGGGGCTAACAATCCCTCCCTGTTAAAACTAATGTTCAGAAACACTCACAGGCGGGATGATTCCTCTGGAGACAAAACAATCCAGAGGTAAACTACTCCCCCACTCGGATCTCCGGGGGGGAGTGTTTCTAGGGGAATCATCGCGCAACATACAAAAAAGTATGACAGGTGGCGGACGCTTGTGAGTGCGGTAATGAACCTTCGGGTTCCGTGAAATGCGGGGAATTTCTTGACTAGCTGCAAACCAGTTCGCTTCTCCAGGACTCTGCACCATGGAGTAACCATGGAGTACGTAAGTCCCCTCCCCCTTTTTAAATTGAAGAAGATGTAAAGAATATATTTGTATATTGTCTGATGCAAAAGCAATTCCAATCAGCCCTTTCACAAGTTGTGACTTGCAGTAGAAAAGAACAAAATTCTGCCTAAAAGCTGTTAGTTTTTACACGAAAGAATTCTACAAAATCGTAATATATTTTTGAATTCAAACTGTGCAAGTATTTGATGTTTTGTGACAAACGTATATGTGCTTAAACAATTTGGTATTTTGAGACATGTCCAGGAGTGCGTTCTAGGAGCAGAGTCTCAGATCTGCCACTGAGTGTCAGTGGAAAGTTGAATGAACAGTTGGTGTAACCACCCATGCCCAAATCAAAAGTAAACTAAGGGATGGCTGCACTGGGGTGTGTCATATGTTTTTCATGGTCCCTACGCTGTACTCACATTCAATAAAGTTTTTCCATCATCTGCAGTCTCCAGGTCAGGACCCAGTTGTACCAGCAAGTCCTGACTCATGATTCGCTGAATCTGTGCAAGGGTCTTGGCGATATCCCAGCCTTTGGCTGTCTTACTGTTTGGTATCTGCTTAGGTAGACTTACGTTCTCCAGGATCTGCATGATTGGCTTCAGGCCTAATTCCTCCAGTGCATCTGAAAAGAAAGTTTGATATTCAGAACTACAGGGCCACTGGGCATTGGTTTGTAACTGAATAACTAGGCACTGAATGATCTCCATTGTGTATGGCATATCTGAAATTCATAGTGAATCAGACCATCATGATATTCTCGATTGTGTATAGTGTGAGGGTTCATTGTCATTTCTACAAATGGCTGCCACTGGGTTCTGACGTGAGCCAGATAAATCTAATGGACCCCCTCCCATTTCATTTCCCTCATCCAGGACGCTGCTCAGTAACCTTAATGTCTCCTGACCTGTTAAGAGGCTGGACTGGAGTGGATGTACAGTCTGGATGTTGAATCATGTCAAAACCTGAAGAAGGGGACTGTGTGGTCTCTGAAACTTTGGTGTCTTTAGACCACCTGATGTGGCTGTCAGCCTGAGATTTAATTGCACTCATAATACCTGTTTTAATATTATCATCTGACATAGACTAGCTATCATGAATGGCCTATTCCAGTCAGTGTCCAATACCATTACTGAAAGCCTTCATGCATTTGTAACCTCAGAAATACAGTTTGATATGAGTGACGCTGATTAAAAATAATTTCTGCTCCCTGCTGGGTACTGAACGCAGAATGTCGAAGCACAAAAGTGAATTTTTGATGGGGGGGATTCTTTTCCAGACAAAAGTCACTATAAACTATGGAGCTTTTGAAATTAATTCCATTGTGGAATATTTGTTGTTCTTGCAGCAGTGTTACTGAAGATTCAATATTCAGTTGTAAGTATGTGTGTGTGTGTGTGTGTGTGTGTGTATGTGTGTGTGTGTGTGTGTGTGTGTGTGTGTGTGTGTGTGTGTGTGTGTGTG
>Ga0123355_10003540_pt1 | contig 22428 bp, 16 predicted proteins | sample TergutEmb28metaG_3_FD_89872 | JGI IMG/M metagenome (GOLD analysis project Ga0123355, IMG submission 89872) | Embiratermes neotenicus P1 segment gut microbial communities from Petit-Saut dam, French Guiana - Emb289 P1 | ecosystem: Host-associated > Arthropoda: Insects > Digestive system > Gut ... | reverse complement strand
AGGGCCGAATGTAAATTACCCAATACAATGACACATCCATCGGCACAGCGCAAATACACAAAATATACACAGAAATTCACAGCCGATTAAAGAGCCAGTACAACAGTTGGCCCATGTAAACTTACAACACAGAAGGGCTCAACCCACAGCGGACCAAAACACATATATCATTTATCATAACCGTCTGCTAGACACGGCATACATCGTGTGTAACACACAATCAAAACAGAAAACAATACAGTAGCCAAGTACATGGCTTCGGCTCGTACAAACAAGTAAAGAAATCCTACGTACGGGGAGGTAGCCTAGTACCTGCCCCTCCCGAGACAACGGCCAGGCAGACGTCAGAGACTGTCCCAAACATAATCGGAACTTCAATTTAAAACAAACAAAGATCGAAAATAAAGCTTTACCTTACAACATATCACGGACGTCTGCGTAGCCTTCCCGGAGTTGACTAACTATAGAAGGGGCATCCTGCCCCTGGTCTCGGACAGCCAGGAAAATCCAGATGTAGATATGGTGAAACCAAGAAGACGAGTACTCAACATGAAAATCGAAACCCATAAGGAAAATTCAGGGCAACGCCCTTGCCTTTCATTTTGCCCCGGAGCAGCCAATGATCAGACGAAAGCCTCACGCAGGGAACGGTAAAGGGGGAAAACAAACCGGTTATGCTTCTCGAGGGCAAGCCTGGAGCCGATCCGGACGCGGACGGCTCAGACGTCATAAATATCGTCCATATTTTCCGTGATTACGGGTTTTCGATAAGTAAGACAGAATTTGGTTGTAGAGTGACTGCAAAATCTGGATTGGAATGGGGTCCGATTTCACACGAATACCGTATGAAGAGACCATTTTAACCTACTGACGGTGGGGGTATAATTCCGTAAATATTATGCTTCCCCGTTACATCGGTGGATTAGAAATCGTGTACGTTACAGGATACTCGTATACTTACACCTTACTACATTTTTCGTATCTGAGAGTGCTTATTCTTCTACGAAAGCATACAGAAAACTCTCAGTGTCTGTGTTCCAGTGGAAGGGACCCTCCTCGACACACAGTCACGCCCAAAGACCATTCCTGAGAAACATCAAGTTTAGTATGGAAGTGTAAGTTGGATGACCTCATCACTGGCGTTAGTAGGGTCTTGGATGCCTCTAATTTGACATAGCATTAATAGGATGAAGTTCTCCTACCTTTTATTTAGGAGGTTTCGGATATGAATATAGTGCCTGACGACCGCTGTCTTGACAATGCAATTCATGCCTTTCATTGAATGAAAATTCTGCAGAGGCAGCTAAAACAGGCAACGGCCAATATACTAAGATGTTTTTTTTCCAATTCAACATCCGTCATTCGAAGCCATGTAACTCATACAATTTAAAATATGTTGATTGGTAAACTAAGAAATAAATGACAGAACATATGATATGTGTTTTTGTTTATGGAATCCAATAGAAAGGTATTTGAGCACGAGTCTTTCGGAGAAGTCTGGCACCTCCATTGTCATTAACAGTATGCAGACAGCAGGTTTCTCTGAAACGCCGGTAAATACCTAAGAGACAAAATTCGGTTATAACTTCGAATAACGTAAACTAAAATTCCATGTCTTGGTAACCTCGTTACCTTAAGCTTCTTGCAAAACGTGTTACACTGACTACGTTGCCCGCACCCAAACAACATAACCCGTACGTATGAGTTTTCCGTCATTAGATCTAGAAAAACCTTAATCCACTCCCTTAAAAAAAAGAGACAATAGGCCGCCTCCAAGGACAGAAAATAGACTCAATCTATCACCACAATCACCAGCCTTTCTGTCTCATACTGTGAACTCTGTAAAGGGCTGTTCACAAGTGTAGGATTTCCGTCTGTCCACCTGCGCATTCCCTGTTGACCCTTAAAAAGGCGGATCTTGAAAAGCACACCCATAGGTTCAATATTAGCCCTCTGCTTCTGTTCCTCCCTGAAATCTAATTAGCCAGTTTCCTGGAACTTTCCCATATAACAGAAATACTCATTTCTTTCTAACCATTACTACTTACTTGCTTACTCCATGGTGAAGAGTCCTTCTTGAGAAGCTAACTTGTTTGCAGCTAGTCAAGAAATTCCCCGCATTTCACGAAACCCGAAGGTTCATTACCACACTCACAAGTGTCCGCCACCTGTCTCTATCCTGGGCCAAACCAATCCAGTCCATATACCCACATCCCACCTCCTGGAGATCCATTCTAATATTATCCACCCATCTACGCCTAGGTCTCCCCAGTGGTCTCCTTCCCTCCGGTTTCCCCACCAAGACCCTTTACACCTCCCTCTCCTCACCCATACGCTCCACATGCCCAGCCTATCTCATTCTTCTCGGTTTTATCGCCCGCAAAATATTGGGTGAGGAGTAGAAATCATTTAGCTCCTCGTTATGCAATCTCCTCCATTCCCCCGTTACATCGTCTCTCCTAGGTCCAAATATTCTCCTCAATACCATGTTCTCAAACACCCTCAGCTTCCTTTCCTCCCGCAATGTCAACGGCCAAGTTTCACACCCATACAAAACAACAGACAAAATTACAGTTCTATATATCTTGATCTTTAAATTGTTGGATAGCAACCTGGAAGATAAAAGATTCTGCACCGAACGATAGTGAACACTTCCTGACCTCAATCTGCTCTTAATTTCTTCCGCAATAGAATTTTGATTTCTTAAAGTTGTTCCCAAATATTTAAACTCTTACACCCTCTCGAAGGTACTGGCCATTACTACATCTACCTTAACCCGATTCAGCCACCCTTTAGATGGAGGCAGTACGTTCCTCCGAAGCGTCGGAATACACAACTGCCACACGGCCTATAAACCCAATAGGAGATCAATAAATAATCAACAATAACATAGGAGCCGGAAAATTAACATAAAATAGACAAAACTGTAATCAAGAATCATTAAAAGAACGCCACACTACGTGGTTCAGAAGCGTGAAGTGTTAAATTTTCCTTCAAAATGCTATATAAATTCTGAAGCACATTGGAATCTATCCACACAAACCAAATGCAATCTCAAACATAGCACTTGATAATCCAATCTGTATCTCAGATCAGCCAATAGAACAGAAACAACCCATTTGAGTCTGTAGCAACCCACACCAACACAAGAACATTTTTCTGGTTTCACTCTCAATTCCATCGCAAAACGCATTATCGGCATCACAGTACAGTTCATGCATGAACGTTTCCCAAAAGGGAAAATGGCAAGAACGTAAATAAATTGCCGCGTACCTCTGAAAGCGAAACCTACACTAGTAACTCGGTTTTAGTTTCCCACATACATGTGGGGTTACAGATAAATTGTGTGTTCTAAAAGAAAAATTCCCATATGACAGTGTAAAAAAGTGAGATAAGGGGGAAAAAAGACACCATGCATTGTGGTGAAAATGGGGTGTAGTGTTACGCCAGAATCAGAAATGATGACTGGAATCAATGCTTTCATTGTGAAGTCTGGTAACGCCAGAAGTGCGACAAAGATATTTTCAGAATGGGTGGTCCCTGTGACTTACGCGATGAGGGTTTTTCTTATAAGTGGCAGCGGGTACGCGGTGACGCAGTTGTTTGAGACTCTGCGCTACAAGCCGGAAGGTCTCGGGTTTGATTCCCGAATGAGTGACTAGGATTTTGCAATGCCTTAAACCTTCCGGCCGCACTATGGGACTGGGGTCGACTCAGCTTGTAACACAAATGATTACCAGTGGTGTCTCCTGGGAGGTTAAGGCGGCCGGTGCTTTGGGCTTACATCCTTGCCACTTTCATTTGCCGATTGTCTAGAAATTTTGTAAGGCTCAAACTCCTCAAGCCCGAAAGGCCTGTCCAGGCCTGTCGTGGGGTTGTTTAACTGTATTTAAGCGACAGTGGGCAGGATTCTTCCCTTCATACAATTTCATAATTCGTTTGCTAACCCAACAAAACTGAAAGTCAACTAGATTTTTATTAATTCAAATTTGAAGTTCATTCCATGCGGTCGCGTCCATGCCTGTGTCGAAAACTCAAGCACAGTTCTTGAAGTACATTTTGTATCAGGTCATTTCTTACAGAAAATTTTATATTTAAAATGTATTACCTCTACTGTGATTAAAGTTTCATATCCTACTCTAAGTGTCTCAAATTGTCTGTTAGTTATCCAAAGTAATGAATGACACTCCTGGGCTTATTCACTTCACTGTCGTGTAATAACGTCATTTGCACCTTTTATAGGAAATTCTTCTTTAAGGGACTAAAAATTAGGATTTTTCTAAAAATTGATCTGGACTTACCATGCCCGAATTTTTCGCTTTCTATAAATGCAAGCATAAAAACTGTAGCAACACTGTAGAAGATATTCACAAAACAATGAACGGTTGTCCATTTATCAGACTTTACCCTATGTGTGAACAAATATTAGTGCCAACGTACCATTGTTGGTGCTGTGATGCTTCTTTGGGTCTTGTCATCATCCGGATTTATTACTGATTCGATCTTTAAGTAACGTATTTCTCACTTTCAAAAACACTTTAAATAAATTTGATTTATTTGTGTAATGTGCCGTTACTAATCTTTACTGCAATTCACAATATACCCTAGGGAATCCAGTTTTATTATTTGTTTGCTTTTTGTTTTCGTTGTTTATTGCATTGCACAATAAAGTTCTGAAGGAATAACCGTCACTAAATACGTTAACACTCCTACCATACAATCCCAGTAAAACTAAACTCTTATACATTAACAAAAAACAAAATACCGTAAATTGAATATCAGGCAAATAGGCATTGCCGCTGTATGTTTGTTCTGTAAATAGAAGTGCAAGTAGTCCCTGTCCACACTCTGACGACATAGGCTTGAGTGTACGTATTTCTCCACTTATTCCTAACCTCGGCACTACATTTTGGGGACGGCTGGCTAACTTCACGCACCAGCCACTTCACCCGCAGAAAAAGTGCCCTGTTCATTAATATACCTCCTCTGTGGAAACGCTTGACTTTCTAAATTCCGAATCTCATATCTTATCACCGTTGCTTAGTCCATGCTCATGAATTCTTCGATATCTGGAGCAATGTGTTACCAAATTTTTCTTCAAAATAAGGTGACTGGCAGAATTTTGTGAAAATGTTGAGATAAAATTTTGAATTTCATAATTTCAAGGACTTTCCTTGACAACATACTTGTGTGTACTCATCAGCTTCAGAATGAAGGTCTTGTATTGGGAGTTATGCCTTATAGGCCTACAGCAAGAAATCTGAAAGTCATCCTTCATAAGATATTAGTTGTAGACGCCGTCACAAGTTAAGATCAAAACTACTCGTCGGACACAATCATGCGTCTGAGAGTAAGAATTTTCTCTGCCACGATGACAATGTATTCCGCGCATTGTTAAATAATCTGTTTCAATGTCGATATCACAGGTTGAGTGTTTTCCGTCCTACGACTCTCTTCTGTCAAGATCTTATTCTGAAAACAACTCAATAACTATTGAAGTTCTCAACATCTCACTGTCACCTGACGATGTTGCAGGTTTATTGTGCTTGTTTGCAGTTTTCGATAACGTAATACAACATCTATTCGTGTACCTTGCAGATTGTAGTCTAAAGAGTTCTATTTAAATAAAACCCAAACGCATCACGTATCGGAGTAAAAAATGATATAAGGAGCAAATCAAACCCAGTGTAATAACATACACCAGTCACCGCCCATGACTCTCGAATCAAGACCGCTCTGTCTGCTAAGCCACTGCTGACGCCAGGTGCAACAGAGGTGTGGGCTGCGAAAATGATTGGCAACCCACTTAGCAATGAAATAGCATGCCTGTCTTCCTAAGTAATTTTGCAATGCATATAAGCGGAACTTTGGTTCCATTCGCCACCACTCACTTCCATTTAGCGCCGAATTTAAGAACAAGCAGAGATATGCATCCACTCCGTTATGTGCCTCCATGGTGTGCAGGGGGATAACGTTACGTCTTATAAGCCGTCATCATGATTATTGAACCTGTTTACTTACTTCCCGCCATCTAGTCGCGTTTTACAGCAGCTGTGTACGGCGTGGTAGTGGCCTAAGGTTTTCCGTATCAAACACGTTGCAGCCCAAGAGCACAATTCTCTCTTTCTTCTAAGCAAAATTTAGGAGGGAGATGAGGTTGCAGGAATAAACTGTGCTCGCCCAAAGAAAACAAACCAGCGTTAAGGTGGTAGTCAGTTTATTGCTCGACTCGGTTGTAATTCGACATGGCGCACTTGCAGTCTAGCGAGTTAGAGCCAGGTGCCCATAAATTGCAAACGAAGAGTCAGGTTCCTTGAATTTGACTCTTCACCTTCAATCTTTGTACACCGTAACAAGTAGCAAAATTTTACAAGGAGAGTGGTCTACGTAGTGCAAATGGAAGTAAAAGAATGTCTGTACAGTGATAATATACACACGAAGTATTGCGAAAGTAACGGAGTTTCTGTTATTTGACTCAAAAGTTTTGCATTCTACCGTACATAGTCTAAAAATCTCTATAAAATATTATTTAGATTTTTAAGGTAACTACCCAAAGCAGTGAGGTAAGCGGTGGCGCGGTCTATTGAGACACTGCGCTACCAGCGCGAGTTCTATTCCCGATGGGGTCAGTGGAATTTTTCATTGACGTAATCCTTCCGGTCACACTATGGCTGCGGGGTCTACTCAGCCTCTAACAGAAATGTGTACCAGGAACATCTCCTGGGGGATAAAGGTGGCCGGTGCGTAAGGCTGACAACCCTACCACCTTCATGTGCTTATGGTCTAGAAATTATATTAGTCTCAATTTCCTGTAGCCTTAAGGGCCTGTTCAGACCTGTGCAAGGACAATTTTACTTTTAGCTTCCCCCAGTATTCACTTTAAGGTCTTCTGATTTCAGACACAATGAAATTTGGTAGATAACTGCCAGTATTTTGGCTGAACCCACCATTTCAAATTTTAGGGTAGTAGTTCTTCTATCTTGAAGAAAACAAAACAGTTTTTCTACTAACTTTGTACCTACCAAACTAAAAGATGTTAATATTGTATAAGACATTAATCTAAGTTTAATTTACGACTAAACAATTACACATATTCTTTCTATTGTAAAAGACTGGTGTTTTGTATGAGAGCTTAAGGTACAGTCATGTCGCTCATTTGCGACAAGAGTGTCACAACTCAAAATTTGGCATTTTTGAGTTATTGGTATAGAGAGAAACGTTTGCAGATGCACTTTTAACAGGTATAGTGTCATAAAGCAATTTGCCAAACTCGCCGCTGGAGAGCAGTTGTGTCGTCGTTGCACTCATAGAAAATTATAGTACTTCAAAACCTTAAAAGTCTCTCCTGAAAAATCGCACATTTTGAGTTGTGGCACTGTTGTTGTAAATGAGGGATATTTAAAGAGCATTCTATCACTTGCTCAAAACTAGTGCCTCATGAGGTGAGGCCATTTAGTCTGATAGACATTTACCGATTAGCAGGAACGTTCTTTCTTCACCTTATACTCTGAAGATGTAGAAACCTATCATCCGAAAATCAGAAAAATTGGATCACAATACACAGAGTCGCACCCATGGTCTTCATGGTCACTGCTGTGATATCCCAATCTTATTCGCCCTTACGGTCTATGAAACACGCTTTGTATTAAACCGATATATGTAAGTTCAGTTTATTTAACACTCTTTAAAACTGTGTCAGTGTTTGGGCATATGCCGCTCTCAATATTATTTATTGTTTTATCTGCAGATATATTGAAAAGCAACTGATAACATTCAGTTTGATAACGATACTGTAGTCAGGTTCAGAAATAACATTATCGACCAGTGTGACGGTAGCAAGTTTGTCGAAATGTGCTGTGATACATTAGCTTTGTGATTCTTGTGGTCGGAATTATTCCAACAAAAAGAAAAACGATGAACCATGACATATCATTTTCAGAACCTACAGATATACGATGGGCTACAACACCGAATCCCAACACAGCGAGAGACAGGTAAAGTATTGCTTGTCCTTAAGTGGAGAGAAAGAATATTTTTGTGAATGGTCTGTTAGAAAACAGCCACAGAAAGACCTGGGAGGCAAATCTTGGAACATTAGCTTGTAAGAACAGGATGTCGCGGAACTGGACGAGGCTTGTGAATTAAGTTGCATATCAAATTTTCTCTGTTCGCGAAGTTTATTGCTACGCAAGGTAAAATCATTTTCTCACATTGTCAAGAAAAAGCAGGGCCGTATCCGGCTTTCACTGGTATTTCTTCTCTGTGACTACAGCATCTTAGTGGAAGCTTTCTCTTATATTTTTCACTCGTGTCACAAATTTGTTGGGTAACATCCCAGGTGCAATTGTAAAAATCGAGCGTTAACAAACATTCTACACCCAAAAAGGCAAATTTCACACAAGGTAGGATGCAATAGATTTCACTCCTCTAGATGGTATATTACATTTCTGCATGCGATTTGATGAGAACAAAGTCCCTGATTTTGCCATCTAACGCTTACTGAAATGGGAAATGTGGCTGTTTGCAAGCCTTGCTTGGTAATCAGTAACAGGTTTGTACTTATCATGACAACAAAGGTATAGGCGTAATGAAAATGAACAAATTCATCGTTGAAGATATCCTTGGATACACCATGTTTCTTAACTTTTAGACTTTTGTAGCACGTTATGACCAACCATATAAAAGTCTAATTATCGTAGTGGTTAGTAAGCTCTCTCTAGATTCGAGGTAGTGCGAAATCACACACATTCTGGGTTTACGAGGCAATCCTTCGAATAAAAATCAGCAGTTACCACAGCTCATATGAAAAGCGCATGATTTGTCTTTATCGCCGATGGGCATTGCAAAGCGTGCCACAGCTTTAAACTATGACTGGTTGTGGATCGACTGAATTACTGTAAAGCAGCAAAAAATAAAGGCCCGAAACATAATGAAAGAAACAATATATTCTTAATAAATACAATACAGTGTGCAGTAACAACACAAACAATGGTGTGACACCAAACTAAAAAAAAAAAGCTAAGTGACAAACGTTGCAATATAGGACATACTAAGGGAACAAGATATGTATGCTCTGCCAAAAATATATTAGAAAGAAACATGCTCATAGGGGACAGATCGTACTTAGGTCTGACCGTTACTATCAACGTCATTGTGGGGCGCCGTCACTGGCGAGACGACGTTTCTGTCCTGTGCCCATTGTCTTGTTAGTTGTGAAGTACAGACTTTTAATGCTTTTACGCTTTGGATGCAATAAGAAAAACAAACTATTGTTTCCTATGTTAGGTAAAACGAGTGTGCAGTATGTGCACGTAGTACCGTATCTACCTGCCAAGGCTTGTTACATCACATTAATCCTTATTTTATTAACCCGTTGCTGTACATGCACCTTTCTCACGTCAAAACCATAGGCTTGATAGCCACTATTTTGAATCCTATTTTATTTTCTGTGCTTGACTTCAGATTTCTGAAGCGACACAAGTCCTGGTCTGGGCCTGGTAACAGACATAATGTTTGGGTTTGGATAAGTTTCGGGCATGGTCCAAATGACACAATAACTAACTAGCTCCACGAAGCAGAGTCTCCTTGAGAACCTAACAGGTTCTCTGCTAGTCAAGAAATTCCCCGCATTTTATGGAAACCGAATATTCATTACAGCATTCACTAGAGCCGCCACCTGTCCCAAGTCTGAGGCAATTGTGAATGTTTCGTAACATGGTAATTTTTTACGATGAGGAGGAATTAGGACCTTGCCGAATCCCCCAGCTGGAGTACCACCCCTTGTCGGCTGTCCGCGACTGTTTATTCAATATATTCGCAGCTACCCTCTGTATTGGATGTCACTCCTCCGTCCGCAAAGTGAAGACGCGCCATACCGTGGCGATAGGGAACCCTTATAACGGAACTTTTTTTCTTTGCACACTTTCTTTTATTTGAAGTTTGTGACATAATTAACAAACGGCATAGAGTTCTGTTACCATAATTGTGGACTATAAAATGAACGGCGAGTTACGATGGGAATACACATAAACTTCGTGTGGTGCGTTGAGAATTTGTTTAAAGAACGGACTTGGGAAATTGAGTTCGGTTGGAATGCGAAAAAAAAAGACCTGAAATTCTCTGACAATTTTTTCAACCTAACAAACCAATTTTATAAATGCTCCTTCCCCGAAATAACACGTTACACCTTTGTCTTTCGACGCCCATGCTCCGTTCCTCAAACACAAATTTAGTAATAGATTATCTTAAACTCTCATTAAATAATTAATTCAAGGATTATTAATGTCTACACATCAAAATAAACGTATTTATGATATGACAGTCTGAGGATATTGTAACTAGATGGGATTCGGAACAAAATAGAATTTAGCCATGAATGTGTAGTTGTAATATTTCTGAACGTAAACTTTGGGTTTGGGTCGTGGAGCCTCTCTTGTGGGACCAGCAAAATTCTATGATTTCGGCTTCCCTTTGTCCGATACTATGAACATCCTTATTCTTATGATTTCGCAAGACTTTCGCTTGCTGCTTGTATTGGAAGCGTTGCCAGTTGAGTGTCAGACGTCAGCCACAAATTAACATGCGTGGCAGGCATGTCATTTTAGATAATTATGAAGAGCGTTTATGGAAGTTTAATTTAATGTCAGTGTCTAATCACTCATTTTTGACTACGGATGATATTGTAATGAATGTTCTGAGTACATAATTTCTGTTATTTCTACATGGACTCTTGGTGTAATCCTCTCACCGGTTATATCGGTGTATTTCGTCTGTTTGATAAAATAAATAACCCGTTCTTTGAAAGTAAGATGAGTCTGAGTTCGTCTATATCCATGGAAGACACAGATGGCCAGAATATTACCTTCATTTATTTAAGTGTACCATAACTCTACTGGCTTCAGGTCGTTTTGAACATAAATTTGATAAAAATAACATAAATAATTTAGTTCTTGCTATACAGCAGATACAGACATTCTCCATTAAAGAGGCTACTGGTTAAAACTGACTACGGAATTAACCGTGGTTTATGGAAAGGACAGTACTGAACATACAAATAAAATATGTGGAGAGAATCCAGAGATCGTATATACCACAGACGGTGGCCAATATGCAGACCACTTGAAATGGTTAAATAGGTGTAGTTTTAAAAAAAATAGTAAGTTCTTTTCATGTGCTCTTAATAATGCATTAAAACGCAACAACGAACTGAAATCTTCTTACAATGAACCTGCCGTGTTCCTTCACACCGAAATATAAACTTCTAAGTCAAAGCCTCACATTATGTGTATTGATTTGCATCGGAGTTTGGATTTACATGTAGCGGCGCACCGGCAAACAACGTAAAGGAGAGTTCAGCCTCGAGTTTCGAACGTTTTATTCCTGGCGGAATGGCTAATTACATGTTTCTTTAATTTGTTTAAAGAATCTGTCGAAATCCAACACTTAATTCACGACAGGCTGGATAAAAGGGAGTAATGAATTTGAAAAGACGTGTAAGCGACAGGTATGGCTGCATTTAATATATTATCATTGCATTTGCTTGAAGAGTCTGAGGAAAGCAACGTTTGTTTCAGTCAGTCTAGGGGGTATATTGACCGATATTATGATCCACCTTCTTTAGTGTATAAGTCAGAAGATTTGTCGCCAGGGTCAAATTGCAGGGAACGCTGTTTAAATGCAGGTGTCATGAAACGAGAAAGAAAATACAAGGTAATCACGAACGGTGAGCCAAATGATTTGTGAGAAACTTAGTTTAAAAGTATTATTTTAGCATTCACATGAAGAAATTGAGAGGAACTAGGACGCAAAAACGGTTTGTTTTCAATAAGATTTTCTCTGAATTACAGGTCTAGAGCGTGGCTGGTACACCAAACTGCTGGTTGTAGAAGAGTAAAATAGGACATAGAATTTATGATAAAAAAAAAAGATTGACCCACATGGTATCGAAATAAGTTTAAAATTTGACCTTAGTCCAGGCAGAAACACTCTCTCAAGACATACAAGGTTCCTACATACCTTAAATAAAGCAATATTTCTTCCAGTTTTGAGATTTTCATACAAAATTATACCACAACAAAGTACGAAATTTATACAAATACATAAACAGGAGGAACAAATCTGACACGGTGCCAACCATCTCGCCTAATACTGGTGGTGTTACTGTTCACGTAAACTGGGCTTTCTACTTTAGTGTGAAATGTTATAACATTTGAGAATTTATTTGTTTGAAGGAAATAAGATTCATAGGAAAAATAGTCTATTAAACGAAATGTTTTTTGTTGGCTGTGACGTTCTAATACTGCATGCTGTGCAACTCTTTCTCTTAGCTCCTCTTGAAACACAAGCTTTCAGAATAAAGTAAACTCAGTAAGTAGGCCTATTTTTCATGAATTTTATTTGTACGAAAATGTATTTGATACTTGTTTGTATATTACTAAATTGGTAATACTTTGGCACTAGTACCAGAAACCCGTTAAACCCGTGTAGAATTTACCATGATATATTTTGGAAGCGAACTACTGAATAAGCGTTTTATGAAAGATTGTGCTTCCAATTTTTAGTGTTGTCCCTCTGTCCACAGCTCCGATATGATACAGACGTGGGTATGGCTGATACTGGCAATAGCATTGATTATATTCATATGTAAATTTTGCGCTTGGTGCGCACAGCAGAACAGAGAATTTGGATCAACACGTAAGTATTACACATTGATTCAATTAAAGAAGGTGTTTACAACACGAAACAAATTACTGGAAAACGATGAAACGGTGTATGAAAAACTGTAAATATATCTGATCATATAGAAAGTGAAAAGTATCAGCGATCGAAATAAATTTTTTAACGAAAATGTTCTTTTACGTACAACGTAGGAGGCAGAAATTTATCTAGATGAGAAAATGACGTAATTATATTAACAACATACGAAAAAGAAACAATGTTTTTAGAAGTATTGCTGTCAGGCTGCGGTAGGGATTGGACCGAAAGGCGTGCCCTTACAAACACATAAATAGAAATGATTTGTTAGACCAACTTGATGCAACAATTATGATTTATTGATAAACCAATGACTCAACATATTTCGGGCACCATTGTGCCCATCTTCAGGAGTGCAAAGCTGTACACTACTGCATATGGTTTTCAGCACTTAAAGTGCTAGCAGGAGTCTTGGGACGCCGGGACGCAGGTCGTGTGCACAGTGTAGAGGCTGTTTTTCGAAAAACAGCCTCTACCCTGTGCACACGACCTGCCTCATAGCGTCCCAAGACTCCTGCCAGCACTTTAATTGCTGAAAAGCGTAAGCAGTGGTTTACAGCCTTGCACTCCTGAAGATGGGCACAATGGTACCCGAAACATATTGAGTCATTGATTTATCTATAAATCATAATTTTTGCATCACGTTGGTCTAACAAATCGTTTCATATTAAGGATGCACAGTCACATGAACATCAAAAACATAAATGGAAGCTCGATTTCCATACTAGGGGTAATTCAATTCACCAAATTACAGACAATTGATTGCACAAGAAAGGCTTTCCTTTACAGAGTTGTAATTTCAAAATACGAAAGTTGCTTCAAGTTATCAGCCGCTTTTACGCGTGCCGTTACGACGTTAACTTCCTTCAAAACATTGAAATGTTTCATATACACTTTTTATATCTAGCTCTGACGTAACATACTGAAGACATACACTCTAATTCCTACCAAAAGCAGAGAAATTTATTATTGTCATTTACTCATTCGAAAGGTACAAACATAAAGCAAGCGATAAATTATGGAAAGTATCTGACGATACAGTTTTATACAAAACAGATAATTTTGAATGATCGCACTTAAAATAGGTCTTAGTCTTTCTGAGTAATTGAATTATAACTGATGAACTATATAAATCTGAAATTTATTTTCTCATATTTTGTAACATTTATTGCATTTAATTTCTTTCTAAAACTAGCCGTTGGCCTATTTAAGTACAATATCAGTAATAAAATTTGGTTTAAAGGAAGACAGAATATGCAAGCATAATTTAACTTTGACGCGTTTTCGGTATCTTGCAACCTGCTTATATCTCAGATTATCATTAAAAATAATCCAATGGGATTAGGGTTTTAATGTCGTTCGAAGCTACCTATATAACTGAATGACATTATTATTATTGATATTACTTATGCTGTTAACCCCGCAAGCTCATAAATACTCGTTGAATTGAATTAAAATGACATACTATTATTTACAACATTCATACAGAATATTTATAAGTACATACCTGAAAATATTTCTAGGATATCGTTGCAGCTATTCTGTGGTTAAAATGTATGCTTGTAATGTTATCTTTCATGATAGCAATATTTGTTGTACTTTAGAACTGTCAGAACTATACACATGGCCGAAATTGTTTTTTTTTTTTTCTGAAAGTACTTCATGTCGTTCTTTCCAGCTATATTGTTCAGAATTTTCTGAATGATTTTGAGATGGTCGCAGTTGTAATAACAATTAGGGCAACACTGCGGCTTTTACATTCCACTTAAAATTTAGTCCAATTGTGTGATTTTTATATATAGACATGTTTCTGCTTGTTTGTTTGTCACAATCCTATTGCCTGATTTATTATTATTATTATTATCATTACCATCATCATCATTACCATCAGTGTTTTTACATTATTTGAATAACGTAATAATTTTATGCACAAATTCGTGTTGTCTTCTTAAATTTACCATTCACGCATAACTCAAATTTTAGCCCAAAAGCATATTCTATAATTTTTTAATTAAAAAAATATTTCGTCATCAATTTTAGGTACATTTATAATAAGTACACATATTAACTTTCATACACATAGTTATAAGAAATGAATCCTGATTATAATTTTTTTATTTTTCTAAATTGTGCAGATTCTATGGTATGAAAAACAAAGTCCTCAGTGGAGAATCCATAAGACTACCTTCCTATTACACAGGTTTCTAGCTATATACAACTTGTGTTGTTTATGGTGCATTTCGTAAATAAATTCAATGTGTATCACGAATGAGCCTTCTGGCCTCATCCCTAAAAATTTATAGTGTAAATCCAGAGGGGGCAGAATTATTTCCAACTGTACCTTTCAATTTGTTACAAAATATCATCGTAATTTTTACAGTCTGTTGACACTTGTTAGTGTATATATTTAAAGGAAATATTATTATTTATCTGCCATAACATCAAATTGTAATCTGCTTGAAAGTCTGGACCTGCTGACTTTCAAGGATATTGCGTATACAAATTGAAATAATCAGTCTTTCATTCACTCAGATCACCCACCATAAACCAATCAATGAATAAGTCCGTCTATCTGTTTATCTATCTGTATATCTATCCGTCCATCCATCTATCAATCTATCCATCCACCCACCCACCCATCCATCCATCCATCCATCCATCCATCCATCCATCCATTCATCCATCCATCCACCCACCCACCCAACCAACCATCCATCCATCCATCCACCCACCCATCCATCCATCCATCCATCCATCCATCCATCCAACCATCCATCCTAGAAGCTAACTAGTTTTTTAAAATATAGATTGCTCAATAAATGCAAATTTACGGTCACATTGGGTACTAAATTGTTTATTCTTTAGTTAATACCGGTCTAATGTATCACATGTATACACAATCACCACACTCACTCTTATAGGTCTATTCAAGGAGGATTTAAGCAAATATCTGTGTTCCATCGCATTTTGAATTAGGAGGAAATAGAATTGTGCCAGCTATGTCCGACGCATTCGAAAACAAATGAATTTCCAAATGATTCACTGTCTCCTCACACGTTTATTTCTACATATTTACCAGCATTCAAAGAATGAAAGAAGCTGTGAATTAAAACAGAAATCTTTTATTAGCTCATGGTCTAATAAACATAAAATGCGGCTAAGTCGCTACACATGCTGGACAAAGATTGTGCTGTACTTAATCACTTTACTTTAAAAATCGTGCTCAATTTTCTAGGAAATCAATGGGTAGTGTCCAACATAATCTTTACGTGACAGTGTGCAGTCTTTAAAATAAATGTCAAATATGACTTAAATTCAAAATGACTTAGTACTGGACATTATCCAACATAATTTTTGTGGTGATAATATCCAGGATATCGAATATATTTTTATTTTAATAAAAATGTCCATGCCCTCATCCATCTGCTTAGCAATGGACATTATTATGTGTTAAGGAATCAAGTTTTAGTAAAAATATTTGTAAAATCGTCATCATCAGCATATTAGCGCTTTCACTGCAGCGGATGATTGTGCATTATGGCGTGAGACACATCAGGGTTGATTTATAACCTAAAAATAACGAAAAACGGTTCTCCATTTCAGAAACCAGAAGACTTTCTGCTGTGGCAATAATCGACGCAGCCGCTCCTGACCCCTTTACGTGTCACCGCTGTGAGCTACGAAATGTACCAGATGAGCCACCATCCTATGCAAGCCTGACACAAGGTACAAATGCAATGACGGCTACTTTAAATACGAACGTCTCAGGAAAGGAACCAACAATTCACAATTGTTTTGGGTGGTTAATACATTACTTTTGTTCGTCTAAAACAACAAATGTTGCTTGTATTGAAACAACTGTAAACAATATCGATAATTTTCATTTTTAAAGAGGTTCTTACTTCAAATGTACCAAAAAATGTTTTTAACTTTATAGCAAGTTCTTTACTACACATGAAAACTTTTCGAGGTCTTTTGTAGCTCAGAATAATACGTGACATTATGGCTTATTTAGGAGTGAGGTACGTATTTTGTAGAGCTCATATTGAAGCTTCAACCTAAAACACAGAAGACCTGAACTCCGACTCGTTTAGCCGCCTGTTAAGGTTATATAGACAATGGCCGTCATAAGCCCTCTAATGTATAAAGGCAAATAAACTAGGCAACTCTTTTTTTATCTTAGTAATTAATCAACTTGATGCACAAAATTTTTGTTTTACAATAAGTTTATTTCATGCCTCTACATGTTTCGAGCACCATGTGCTCATTATCAGGAGGTCAAAATTATGTTATACAGCCTCTGGTATCATCACACCTTTAGGTGGCCGTCCCGTGCACCGGACGGCCACCTATAGGTGTGATGATACCAGAGGCTGCATAATATAATTTTGACCTCCTGATGATGAGCACATGGTGCTCGAAACATGTAGAGGCATGAAATAAACTTGTAAAACAAAAATTTTGTGCATCAAGTTGGTTAATTACTAAGATAAATATACTGAGATTCACGGTCAGCAAAACATCAAAATAAGCAACTCTTGTTTGTAAGTAGTTTCGCACAATGTCTCACTCACGAAATCCGAAAAGTATAAAAATTTGAATATTGTGTGGGGACCAGTTTTGAGCTTGGTTTGTGCTAATCTGTAAACCCTCTTGTCACAAAGAATATTTTATTTTAAAAAATTGAAAGGAATATGAAGAATTTCAAGACTTTAACGTTTTGTCACATTTGGACGCAGTTACAGGTTAAACCAGGGCTATAGACTTATTGCGTAACATTATGTAAGTTTTGTACTGTCGGAATGAATGTTGCGATTCTTCTTGAACTATAACAGAAAATATATTTCGACAGAAAGACTATATTTATTGGTGTTTAAAGGAAGGGTTTGATAACGGTGACACTGAATACTGACGGTCTACAAGACAACAGTCATCCGACTGACTTCAGTTACATACAGTATTACTGAAATCAATGCGGTTTCTGACGCAATGAACAAGACAGTAAGTCTCATACTGCTATGGCAAAATGCTATTACGCCATAATTTACGAAATTCCTCATTTGAATCAAGCTAGCATTTCCTTATTTCCCGCCAGCACTTACATCAAAGTAACTGACAGAAACAAGTGATTTATTTCTTCTCCATAATAGTTGTGGGAACTGTTCATTTGTTACTGGGTGGGAGGATGCCAATCGAGCACGAACGAAAATTCACCTCCAGCTTGCACTGAGGTCTAAAGACGTGGAGTTTAGAAAAGTCCTCTGTACGCCACAACATATGCGGTGTAAAGGTTGTGTCTTTTTATCCACAAGGTAATTATTATCATATAAAATCAGTTTGTTCAATTTCGCAACTTCCTGTAAGCTACTGTTTAGGTAATTTTGATTACGCTACAGGCTGTACGATACGGGTTAAAAATCCTAACAGCAGCAGGAGAATTTTATCTTCTCCAAAACATCTAGAACAGCTCTGCAACCCAAACAGTCTACAAAGAAAATATGTATCGAAAGCTATTTCCCTGGGAGTAAAGCTGCCTTTGCGTTAGGCTAACCACTTGCCTCCATCTAGTGCGTTCTATATAGCTCCACTGTGTCTGCAGGGCTAAATTTATATTCTTATAATTTTATAAACTTTGAACATTAGCAAAACAATACGTAATAAGAAAGGGAAGAAATATGTTTTTAGAAAGAGGCTTATTTTATACATTACAGTTGTGTTTAAGGCTTTATACAATTATTGACGTTAACGCAATTGCGACAGCTGTAAAAGTTTTAATTTTTCCAAAAGGAGCAGAAGGCCTCTTGACCTAACACCTCCAGCCCTTCAGGTACCGGCGTTTCTTTTCCCGGGAGACGGATTGCGACGTAGTCTACTAGCCTGCTTCTAGCGCTGAAGTTAAAAATTGAACTTATGCTTCGAATTACCTGTACTCCATCATATCGTACACAGCAGCAACTTTACCTTTACTTTTACTAGTATAAAAATGTCATTACTCCAAGGTACCAAAATTATCAGAAGTAATATACATACTATTCGGAAAGACCACCCAGTATTTAAATATTTAGGCCGAGGCTAGATCTGCGCTATCAACATACACCAGTAGGAAGGCAAGAGGGACGTACAAGAAGGTGTAAAACAGACTGCTTTAATATTTTTAACCAGAACATACCAGCGGCATATTCCATAGTGATGATTATTGTTATGGGTTTGATTGTGATGGCGATTTGGAATTTCATATTCAATAGTGATGATTATTGTTATGGGTTTGATTGTGATGGCGATTTGGAATTTCGTTTTATCTGAAACAATTTCGTCACAGTTATATATTTCTGTTTACAGAATACCACGAAGATCCGCCTCCACCCTATTCATCTTTGTCGCCGCTACCTTTACCTACACAAGAGCTGGGGCCACATGTTTCAAATCGCAATGAAGATAGTTCGCGGATCTTGCACATGTAGAACGGACGGAATAAAAGAGCGTGTGTCCAGAGGACAAAACATTGACGTAAATGAAGAAAGATATGACGCATTTCCTTACAAGATCTTTGACAGAAATATTCTTGAAGGAAAGTTGTTTGTCAGATAAGTTATCTATTGAAAAGTGCAATCACAGTGACAACACAAAGTCTGTTTGTCGGGAGTCTTACCTTGAACATTCTACACGTTTTTACGTACAGCCTTAAAGAATACAAATTATGCGAGTATGAACACTACGGAGCATAGTATAACACACATAATATAACAGTTACATAGATCAACTTCAATTAATTTATTCCCAACTGAACTACAATTATATAATGCTTGTTTGTATTAAACATTACCTCGACTGACGCTCTTAGATCTCATCAACTTTTAATCCAATGGCAGTAGATTGATATTTGATTGTCTGACAATGTTGCATCAACTACACAGCATAGTCGACGCTGTGCTATCATAGGAAAGAGAATGTTTGTATATGATGAATTGGACAGGATAAGTTAGGAAGTGGTAACAAATACCTCTTCTCAAACTTAGCTTTATACGCCTGACTGTGTTATTCCATCGGCTTCGTATAGAGGATTATTAAACACGACACATGTTATAGCAGATGGAAATCGAAGTGTTAGATTATCGCTTATACATGGCAGTACACGTGGACGTGTGTGAATAGAGTGAGCGAATTATAACATCTTTTTTTTATCCATGTAAAATTAATATGTTTTAAGACAACGAAAGAGAAAAAATTCTAATAGTGTACAAAAATGAAGTGTGATAGTACAGTAAAACGTGACTTAAAATAAAGGCCTCAAAGGAGGAACCTGTGTAACTAAGTAATTATAGTATCCATGCTTCGGGCTGAACACAATGGTTCAATTCTCGGCAGGTGTAGAGATTTTTGTCATGGACACCGTCACCGTGCTGTCTCTGATGTGTATTCGGCCTGCTATCCAAAGAGAACCAGCAGAAATTTTACGTTGATTAAAGAGGCCGTGGCGTGAAATACTAACCTGTATTCAGTATCGAGGTGAAGAACTTATGGAACTATATCACTACTCACCTGTAAGCCTTCATGGCGCAGTACTGAATTAAGCAAAGGGAATTCTTCACCTCTTAAGCTGTGCTGTTGCGGAAAACCTTCCAGACAGTACAGTGAACACGCAATATTTTAGTGACCTTCTACGACAAAAACCATTTATAATGACGCCAAATTTGTGTCGAATTAGGCACAGGGTCGGTTGAAACTTTTATCTTAAATGTGGTCAGAAAATTCTTTAGGTGGTGAAGTTACTAGTAAAAATAGTAAAAGATTTCGAAGAAACTAAGTAATTTATAGACATCCCAAGCGTCAACGCCTCCACACCCATTACAGTCAGATGTCAGGCAAACTGTGAGTTGTTTTGTATAATATCTTTCACCAGGTTAATTTCATTTTGGATGCAATGGTAATATTTTTACTTTGGATGTAACATGCTAATTTGAATGTAGGATCGAATTCCTTTAGATCTATTTACGAAGTACGTTATGTAAACAGGCTCTTTCCTTTCGAAGGTCGCATTGTGCAGTGTGAATAACGCAGGTGGCTTGGTTTCAGCTACAGTGAGAAAGAGAGTGTGTCATCATTTGGTAGGAACACGGAACGTCTAAAGTGTGTTATTACTCCGCAGACAGCAAGCGTCTTCATTTTATCGAGTCCGTAATTTATGCTGCTCAAAAATTCATCAATCCACTGGGTCATCGAGGATTACGTACACAGGAAAATGTGTAAAAATTTCTTATTTCTAAATGGTTGCATGTTTTACCAAGTAGGGATTTGTTTGTTGGAATGTTCTTGGTTTAGCTGTTCCTTCGGTTTTCTTGTTCCATGAAAACCAAATAAGAATCTCAGGCATCAAACACGTAGAAACAAAAAATATTGTAATGCATGCTTTGATTGATATTATTGTGTCGATCACAGCATAAATTTTACCATTTGTCTCCATAGCAGTTCTCTTTATTCTATCAACCTGCCTATAGCACTATTCACAATTACAAAATATTTTGAATGTTTAGTGCACTTTCACAAGATAAAATGAAAATGAACTCTCAACAAATACTAATGAAAAATGCAATCGTATTTGTCGAAAATAATATATGATTGATATGTATTATTATTATTATTATTATTATTATTATTACCTTTTTTAGCGTATATACAATTGTATACCTGAAACCATGTTCCAAGAATAAGTAATGGTACAGCTCTTCTGTGGTTGCAATGTATGATAAATGTGGTGTTATATCTTATGAGAAAAGAATTGAACTTTTACATTACTACTTTCCGAAATAGTGTGTTCAATGCTGAGTAATACTGTTTCTGTAGTTTCTTGATAAAGTGCTATCCACGTATCTTTTTCAGATACTTTCTTAATTGTTTTGAAATGGTTCCCGTTTCTCTGTTTTCAATGTTTTTTTTATTTTATTTTACATGTCATATACGCTTTATTGCTACGACAAAGTCTTTACGCTTTAAAATTTTCGGCTTCTTTCATCAACACATTTCTATCCCCTGATATTGCAGTACCTATTAACAGACATGTTCCTTTCTCATTATCACAGATTTTGATGTGCAGTATATTTTTAGAGATGGTTTTGTCTGTTTGCAATTGTTGGCCAAATGTGGTTACCTCAATTTCATTAATTGTTTATCCTGGTTTCATTAAATACTCGTTCCATTGTTCATTTTCTAATTTTATTCATATTTACTTGCATATATTAAAGTGTAGTTTAAAATGCTATCTATCATATTACTTCATATATTTTTCTTTTGCCAATATTGGGAAGGTTGATAAAATCTGCTTTTCTCTTTCGTCTTAATTTTGACCAGTCTCCATTCGATATAACTTTCTCTTTGTAATATGTTTTATGCATGATATGATTAGTAAAGCTTCATCTTGTGCTGCTATTATTTTTCTTTCAGCTTCTACTTTCATATCTCCATTCCATAGCCATAGGAACGTATCTTCTTCACTAATATAACTGTATCTTTACCTCTAATGTTCTGTCAAAGCATAATTTTACTTTCCATTTTCTTTTTTAACCCTCTATAGGGCGAATTAATTATATTGGAAGAAAAAAATTGTTCTTCACATTTTAAGAAATGGTATTGCTCTAACATCACATACATGATAGATTTTTTCAATTATATTCCATAATT
>Ga0123355_10003539_pt1 | contig 22430 bp, 17 predicted proteins | sample TergutEmb28metaG_3_FD_89872 | JGI IMG/M metagenome (GOLD analysis project Ga0123355, IMG submission 89872) | Embiratermes neotenicus P1 segment gut microbial communities from Petit-Saut dam, French Guiana - Emb289 P1 | ecosystem: Host-associated > Arthropoda: Insects > Digestive system > Gut ... | reverse complement strand
TCGGCATACATGACAATGCGGCGTCGCGCCCCGTGTGGGGCGCGTGGATTGAAACCCCCACCATGGTGTTACTGTCCATCTGTCCCGAGTGTCGCGCCCCGTGTGGGGCGCGTGGATTGAAACGGCTCAAGCGAAAGACGAATCTGTCGTACAGAAAGTCGCGCCCCGTGTGGGGCGCGTGGATTGAAACGGCAACACGTCTCAACCGCAGGCGCTCACGATCGTCGCGCCCCGTGTGGGGCGCGTGGATTGAAACCGGTGCAGGAACCGATATTGTCCCTACTGCGGGCGTCGCGCCCCGTGTGGGGCGCGTGGATTGAAACAACTTAAGTACGGCAGAACAGGTGATGTCTTCAGGTCGCGCCCCGTGTGGGGCGCGTGGATTGAAACGTCATCGATCATCAGCGTCAGCCAGGAGCCGTCCGGTCGCGCCCCGTGTGGGGCGCGTGGATTGAAACACCAACTTAGCCAGCATTTGCACAGCCTGGGTCGTCGCGCCCCGTGTGGGGCGCGTGGATTGAAACTTATGCTTTGTGTAATCGTAGAATTGGACGTTGGGGTCGCGCCCCGTGTGGGGCGCGTGGATTGAAACCGCTTCTTGGGTGGTGTTGGCGGGGGCTTGGGGGGTCGCGCCCCGTGTGGGGCGCGTGGATTGAAACTCCAGCGATTGGTGGTGTACAACGGGGGGCACGGTCGCGCCCCGTGTGGGGCGCGTGGATTGAAACCACTTAAGGACGCTCACAATCTTGATTCCCAGAACGTCGCGCCCCGTGTGGGGCGCGTGGATTGAAACTCTCCCTCCTTTTATTAATGTGGATCCCATCGTGGTCGCGCCCCGTGTGGGGCGCGTGGATTGAAACTGGTTCGCTACGACGTGCGCTAGCGCTCAGTGCAGTCGCGCCCCGTGTGGGGCGCGTGGATTGAAACGCCGCCGCTTTGGCCCATGCATTGGAATACACTGGTCGCGCCCCGTGTGGGGCGCGTGGATTGAAACATCAGCCAGGGCAATTATGACGGCAGTTTTCCGTCGCGCCCCGTGTGGGGCGCGTGGATTGAAACATCGTCAATCCGCTCAGGAACGGCAGGCTGTAGAGTCGCGCCCCGTGTGGGGCGCGTGGATTGAAACGCCCGAAAGCTGCTTGTAGGTCCACATTTGCGCTGTCGCGCCCCGTGTGGGGCGCGTGGATTGAAACAGATGCAGCGCACGTGTCAAGCTGCCGATCTGGTCGCGCCCCGTGTGGGGCGCGTGGATTGAAACAGCATCGGCGGATGCGCGGCTGCGATGGCAAACGGTCGCGCCCCGTGTGGGGCGCGTGGATTGAAACAGCATCGGCGGATGCGCGGCTGCGATGGCAAACGGTCGCGCCCCGTGTGGGGCGCGTGGATTGAAACGCCTGAAGGAGGGCGTGGTCCGATAGAAGTGCGAGTCGCGCCCCGTGTGGGGCGCGTGGATTGAAACTTCCGCTTCTTCCGCCGCTTCTTGGGTGGTGTTGTCGCGCCCCGTGTGGGGCGCGTGGATTGAAACGCCTGCCGAGAAGGTTCTCCTGCACATGCACGGGAGTCGCGCCCCGTGTGGGGCGCGTGGATTGAAACGTGGAGCTGGTACGCCAGCAGCCTGCCGATATGCAGGTCGCGCCCCGTGTGGGGCGCGTGGATTGAAACATCTGATCGAGTGGCAGTAAGTGTAGTTCCCAGTCGCGCCCCGTGTGGGGCGCGTGGATTGAAACTTTTTCGGGAAATTCGAACATCATACCTGACAAGTCGCGCCCCGTGTGGGGCGCGTGGATTGAAACCTCATCCTTTCCGTGCGTAAATGATTACCCGCAAGTCGCGCCCCGTGTGGGGCGCGTGGATTGAAACATCCGGCGCTACGAGGACGAGCGGGAGCCGGAAAGTCGCGCCCCGTGTGGGGCGCGTGGATTGAAACTACGAAGAGTGGGCAGGCGACCGTAGACCTGACGTCGCGCCCCGTGTGGGGGCGCGTGGATTGAAACGTTTTCGCTCGTCGCGTCTTTCACGCGCTGGGCGTCGCGCCCCGTGTGGGGCGCGTGGATTGAAACTCCTATGCCTCCGGGATCGCGCTGAGGGCTTCGGGTCGCGCCCCGTGTGGGGCGCGTGGATTGAAACAACGTTCAGATCGTCAACGCCCAGGAAGTCACCGTCGCGCCCCGTGTGGGGCGCGTGGATTGAAACCTCAACATCATCCAGAACATCACCATTGCCGGCGTCGCGCTCCGTGTGGGGCGCGTGGATTGAAACCGCTCGCCGCAAGATCCACATTGCCGCTGAACCCGTCGCGCCCCGTGTGGGGCGCGTGGATTGAAACACGTTCATCGGGGAAAAACTGTGGGAGTACGGCGTCGCGCCCCGTGTGGGGCGCGTGGATTGAAACTCCGTATCGATACACATGGATTCGCTCCGGCGCCGGACACCCACTCCAGTCGCAACTGCGGCTCCGAGCGTGGTTGGCAGGTTGGCATCAGTTTCGGACTCATATAACTGCCCCGCAGGGGCAGCTCTTGCTCTTGACCGACTCGATGAACGTACAGTCTGTCCGCGCCGCTGACGTTCCCCGACACGCAGTAGTAGTGGCCTGACGTGATTTCGGTGGGATTTAGTGAAGTCATACAAACGGTAGACCAGGCGGGTGGCGTGGTCTTGCATGAGGAACACAACACAGGGGCGAAAATTACCCTGGGGTACAGGCTCGAAGGATTGGTGGTTCGACTTGGTAGCCGAGTTTTCGGAGTGTGCGACCATCCGGTTTGCCGGTTTGTGCATGTTTGCTTTGATCTTTCGCTGACGGCTGGGCCTCGTTCCTCGTAGCGTATGCCTTCATGAAATTTCGCGGGCCGCAGGCCCCGGTCGACAATTTAGACAACGGGGGGCTTTCTCTCGATGTTCCCCAGTGCACTGTGGCTCCGGCTTAGACCGGCCAAAATGGCTCCGTCTTTCACCGGCGTCAACATTGAGTTAAATTAGGCTTGGGTGGCTGCTAGGTCGCGCCCGTGTGGGGCGCGTGGATTGAAACTCTTCCGCAAATGCCGAAACCATCTCGCCGGCACTATCGCGCCCCGTGTGGGGCGCGTGGATTGGTCGTCGGGAGCTGCAATCGGCGACTTGCAATGCGCGTCTGCACCGCGCACCGCGCCTTGACACCGGAGTGTTTGCGTTCCCCAATGACACGGCTCTGGCGGCAACGGAAAGGCGATGGTGGATTGGAACAGCATTCACTCCGAGGACGCTTTCTGGGAGTGCTCTGTGTGACTGAAGTAAGCGGGTCGTGGGAGGCCGCTGGACCGATCTGGGCCGCGTGAGCTGAGAATCGCATGTCAGTCGCGTCGAGAAAGTGGAACTCCCGTGAGGCTTAGGCCCTGTACTCTACGGATTTCAGTCATCACTTTCGCAATGGTAATGCTCGGTGCCGACCCAATCCGGGTCAAACCCACCCAATCTCATCCAATCCGGGTTGACTGCCCGTGTAGAATGGTTGACCTAGCCTCCTTCGTCCTCGCGGTCACAGTTGACTCTGTTTGATGCCGTCCCGGTTCTACATCAGATCTCGCCCTGGAGGTTAGAAATATGTCCGCCATTACCAGCCGTGTGTTCCGCTCTGCGTTGAATGGATCGTGGTTCGTTTGGAAGACTCTCAACGCGATCCTACCGAACCTAGAATCGCCACGCCCCAGCTGGGCACCTGACCGTCTGGTTAAGAGTTGGCAGAGGGTGCCTATGACGACTGGCGTCCCAAGAACGACTTTGTCCCTATGCCCGGACTGCAACAGGGAAGCGGTGGAGGCGGTGATCAGAGGAGAAATGCCTGTTGGAGAGTTCAGAGATAGGCCAGGAATTATCGAGGCAGACATTATCGAGGAGGCTGGACGAATTCTGATGCGGAAGGCATGTGCGAAGCACGGTCCGCTTGAAGAGGTGCTTTCAAACCACCCAACCTTTTTCCAAAGAATGGAAAGCCTTGCTTTCGGCAGAGATTTTGAATGCCTCGGCGATGGCCAGGTTCACAACCACGGTCTGAATGGTATCAAGCGAGGCCGTGGCGCCTACCTCATTGTGGACCTTACGAACCGTTGCAACATGATCTGCTCACCGTGCTACATGGACGCGAATGCCACCAGTTTTGTTCATGAACTAGGCATGGGGGATGTCAAAGCGATCTTCGAAAGAGCTGTTTCCTTCAAACCTCAACGTGAGATCAACGTTCTCTTCTCCGGAGGCGAAGCGACTCTTTCCCCGATCTTCCTTGAAGCGATTAGACATGCAAAGCGCATGGGTTTCCACCGGATACACGTCACCACGAATGGGATTCGCTTTGCCCAAGACGGCAGTTTTGTGGCTCGCGCGCGGGAGGCAGGTCTCCACGGCGTGTACCTTCAATTCGACGGCACAACAGAAGGAAGGAACGGCCACCGCGGTGTCGGGAATTACATGAAAGTTAAACAACGGGCGCTTGAAAACATTGCTGCAGCTGGCATGAAAACCACGCTGCAAGTGAGTGTCGTGAATGGGCTAAATAACGACGGGATCGGTGACATCGTTCGATTTGTAAGCGAAAACGTTGAGAAGATACATGGCGTTATCTTTCAGCCGTTAATGTTCTGCGGCAGAGATGAGGACGTACCGAACGACGAAAGATACTTGCGCCGCTATCCGGTGTCGCAAGTCGCTTACGATCTGCAATCCCAGACATCAATTGGTTGGGAGCCTCTGCGAGACTGGTTTCCGGTGTCAGCCTACGGAGCCTTTGCTCACTTGTGCGATGTCCTGAACCCTGGCGCACCATTGGGAAGCCTCTTCAACGACATTCATCCCGATCACGGAATTTTTAGCCCAGTGCTCGTAGATGCGTGCACCGGCGAAACGATTCCTGTTGGCGCGTTTTTTAACGTGGAGCAATTCCTCCGTGACATCGTGCGGATAGCAGATTCACACTGGAGTGGGGCAATTACAAAATCGATACTGTCCTTGTCTGTCGCCCGCAACTTTGATCCAGACCAAGCTCCTTCTGGCTTTGGGCTTCGTCAGGTTCGCGATCTGCTCGTGGATTGCTTTTATCGTGTTGCTGGCGGTGGAGAGAACTGGTCTAAGCACGCTTATTCATCCAGCGGTCGATGGAGGCTAGTGATGGTCACGGCAATGAGCTTCCAAGACCTCTACAACTACGACCTTTCGACAATAGCGGATTCGACTACTCCAGTAGCGACGCAAGAAGGTGAAATCAACTTTTGTGCTTACAACGGTGGTCGCTGGCGCAAAGTCGTGGAGTATTTGCATCGGACGGGGACGTTACGCTCGTGGAATCGGAAGCATCCGCCACAAAAAATCTATGCCAAAGGGCAGCATGTGGACCTGTGCCAGGACTCGACCGCCCCTACACAACTCGTTCGAATTCAAATCGAACGGACGACAGTTTAGAGAGTATTTGTGAAGGCGCCAAATTGCGATCCGGAAATGTGTTGATTTCACATAGCGATTTCGCGGACTCGGCGAGGCGGTGGCTAGCCTCAAGGATGGGCTTATGGTGAAGCGGTCACTCAGAACAAAATCCATCGTGACGAATGTGACGGATGAGGAGTATGCGGAACTTGAGTGCGCTGCTCAAGGCGATAAAAAAACCTTGGACGAGTGGTGCCGAGAAGCAATCTTGGCGAACGTGAACGGCCACATGCTGAAGGTTAAGTCGCATTGTGGATCGGAGGTGCGTGCAGTCATGGCCGAGTTGGTCGCCTTGCGGATCATTTTGCTTAATGTGTTGTATAAGCACGCCAATGGCGACATGTTGACAGCGGAAGAAATGCAGCGGCTTATTGAGCGTGCGGATGCGGACAAGCTCAAGAGGGCTGCAGAACGCCTCCGAAAGGGAAGCCGGTCGGGCTCGACCTAAACGGCTGGCCAAGCATTGGTCTCACGTGTGCCAGCTCCGAATTTTTCTTAAGGTCAGTACGAATCAATAGCCACTTGGGGTGGAGCATGGGCAATCTTTGGACTCGCTTGGAACGTCCGGCCCGTGTCCATTCGAGAATTTCTGTACCCGTCCTAGCGATGTGTGTTGGCCTAGGAATCTGGGTCTATCTGAATGCAGTAGTTTGGACACCGCTGCAGCGCTATTACTGGAACGAATACTTGAATACGGAAATGTTCCAAGGATCCTGGAGCGAGTATTCGATCCTCGAGACAGTCGATCACAATGGTGAACTGCGAATGGCCATTGAATCGGACGTTGTGCCTGCGCAGAAACACGGACAACAGATTATACCCTTTGTCCTGTCAAGCCAGGCACGACAGGCAGGTAGAGTCGATTTAGTTGTTGCCACTGTTCATCACGGACGCGAGCAGATGAATCTGCTCCTTAGGCGAAACGTGTACAACGGTTTGTCGGCTATAGAGTGTTCTTGGCCAGCCTGGGCGGGCGGACTAACCGTGTTTGTTGCTGGCATGCTGTGGTCATTCCGCCGGCGTTGCATGCGTCGGATGCCGGTGGAAGATGGCCGGAGACTCAAAGGCCCTCAGCTTGTTCCAGTCAAGGATTTCAATCGGTGGAGTGGAGCTGACGGTATTGGCTTTTTCACGACGACCAGAGGTGAGATGGTTCGCATCCCACGTTCATTTGAGAGCAGCCACCTAATGATAATGGGCGACTCAGGTACCGGCAAGAGCACGCTTCAACGGCAGTTGCTCATGCAGATCATGGAGCGCGGGGAGACGGCCATCGTTTATGATCCGGCTCTTGAGTACGTGCCCCAGTTTTACCGTCCTGAACGTGGAGACTTGGTTCTCAATCCACTCGACGTGCGTTGCCCCTACTGGTCGCCAAGCAACGAGGTCGTTCATGAGGCTGAAGCACTGACACTGGCGACTTCGTTGTTCCCCGACAAGCCTAGAGACAACACGTTTTTCGTAGAGGGGCCGCGGAAGATTTTTGCCTACCTACTTACATTGAAACCGACACCGGACGAACTCGTCTGGTGGATGAGCCACGAAGATGAACTGGACCGGCGACTAAAAGGAACGGAGTTTGCAACCTTCATCTATCGGGGCGCTGGCCCGCAGCGGGGTGGAGTCTTGGCTGCGCTCAATATGGTTAGCGATAGCCTAAAGATGTTGCCCAAGGAAAACGATACGAAGCAGGCCTGGACGACTGTCGAATGGTCACGCAATCGGTCCGGTTGGCTCTTTATTACATCTGTCCCGCGGTTCCGCGAGAGATTGCTGCCACTGACTAGTTTGTGGCTGGACACTCTGGTCTTACGCCTTTTGAACCGGGGAGAGCCGGACACGCGACGAGCTTGGTTCGTCCTTGACGAGCTTGCGAGTTTGCAGAGGCTGCCCCAGCTTCACACTGCCCTCACCGAGAACCGCAAGTCCAATAACCCAGTGGTAATCGGCTTCCAAGGCCGTAGCCAACTTGAAGTGCGATACGGCCACGAGGCTGAGACGATGCTTTCGCAACCCGCGACGAAAGTCTTTTTGCATACGAGTGAACCGCGAGCCGCGAAATGGGTCTCGGACACGATCGGTGAAGTGGAGGTGGAGCACATGAAGGAAGCACTTAACAGGGAGCAGTTTCCCCTTTTGAGGAGATCGAAGAGCTACTACTCCGAAAGACGCACGGAACCGCTTGTCCTGCCTTCGGAAATCAGTGGCATGCCACGCATGCATGCTCTGATGAAAGTGGACAATCTAGTCGTGCCGTTCAGTTTCTCATATCTTGACGTACGGGAGGGACATCCCGGCTTCATTCAACGTGAGAAAGCAGCACAAGCCTCTGCAACCGATATCAGAAAGCGGACGGATCAACCGAGCGACTCTTTAGCGCATGAGACCGCGCCTGAAAAGGGAAAGGACACCACCTCCCGGCAAGAACCATTTTTCGAGTAGCCCAATGCTGAGAATTTCGAAACCGTTGAGTGCATCACATGCCCAGGCTTACCATCGAGAGGAGTTTGCCAATGGTCAAGCAAACTATTACTCAGATAGTGACAAAATACGCGGCGAGTGGAACGGTAAGCTCGCATCGCAATGGGGTCTGCACGGTGAGGTGTGGGAGGGGCAGTTCTCGCGCCTGGCAAACGGACTACATCCGATTACAGGTGAACGACTGGTCCGCCACATCGCGGTACGCGAATACGTTGGCCGCCGCGGCGATAGGGTCAGGACGATGCGGCATCGCGCCGGATGGGACGCGGTTTTCTCTGCACCGAAGAGCGTCTCCCTGACGGCGCTCGTTGGTCGCGACCACGGAGTGCGACAGGCGCATCGTGAGAGCGTGAGGATTGCTTTGGACGAGTTCGAAAAGTACGTGCAAGCAGGCATGAGCAACCATCAAGACGAAACTACCGGTAAATGGGTTGCAGCAAGTTTTGAGCACGACAGTGCGCGTCCGGTCAATGGATATGCTGCTCCGCACCTGCACACCCACGTTGTTTTCTTCAATGTCACCGAAACTGAGAAGGGGGAAACACGCGCTTTGGAGCCATACGAGCTTTACCGATCTCAGCAATACTGGACAGCGATTTATGGCTCGGAGCTCGCGTTTCGCTTAAGAGAACTCGGATACGAGATCGAGCAAGGTAAGGACTGCCAACCGGAGATCAAGGGTTATACGCGCGAATACCTAGAAGCGTCTAGCCGTCGCAGTCTGCAAATAAAGGACCATCTTCATCAACTGGGGCTCAGCAGCGCAGAAGCGAACGATATCGCCGCGTATCTAACGCGCGAACGCAAGTTAGATGCGGTCACACGCGATGAGATGCAGAAACGGCATTTCCATTTGGCCGCCTGTTTCGAGGATCAACCCCAGCACGTCGTGAGTGAAGCGCGAGTCCGCCAAGTAGAGAAGATAAGCCCTGAGCGTCGCCGCAGAGAGATTGAGGCGGCCCTCTCGTATTCGCAAGAGAAGAATTTGGAGCGCCAGGCCGTTGCGCACGAACGCGATCTATTGCGAGACGCGTTACGACGGTCTATGGGGTATGCCTGTTTTGCCGATGTCCGCGTGGGGCTCGAAATGCGAACCAGTTCCGGTGATCTGATTGAGAGGGAGAGCAGAAGGCCTGGGCGAGTCTTTACAACTGATCGAATGATCGAGTATGAGCGGGACTGCATGTCGGTTGTGCGCGCTGGGCAACAACAATACAAACATCTCGTGAGTGCCCAAGCCTGGCACGACATTTGCGAAAAACATTCCCGACTCAGCTCAACCCAACGCGCCGTAGTCGAGCGTTTATTGTCGAGCCGGGACAAAATCGTTGCTATAGAGAGCGCTACAGGCGCAGGAAAGACAATGTCGTTGGCCGCAATCCGCGAAGCAGCAGAGCAAGATGGCTATGAGGTCCGAGGCCTCGCTCCAACCTCAGGCTCGGCTCGCAAGCTGGCCGAGTCTGGCATTGAATCCGGTACTTTGGAGCGCCATCTCGCGTGCGAGGAGCAGGTTGAACACAAACGCCTTTATGTCTTGGATGCATCGAGCTTGGCGAGCACGAAGCAGCTCAACGAGTTTCTCCATAGAATGCACACGGAAGACCGTGCAATTGTAGTGAGGGGTAAACGGCAACACCGAGCGGAATCTTGCACACCCTATCAGCAGTTGCAAGAAGCTGGAATGCAAATTGCACGATTAAGCGAGAGTGTGCATCAGAAGGCTCCAGACCTTCGGTATGTTGATGTTGTGGAACCATTCTCCAGAGGCGATGCATGGGGGGCGATAGCCGCTCTAGACGTACAGAGGCGCATTCACGAGTTTGTCAACCGTGAAGAACGGCTTACGAAAATTGTCCGCGAGTACGCTCGAGAGCCTAAAGGAACGCTCATTGTCTCACCGGACGATGAGTCGCGGAACGAGCTGAATACTCTCGCCCATCGCGCGATGCAGGAGCGTGGCGATTTGAGCAGAGAAGAGCACACGTTGCGGGTGTTCGTTTCGCGACAAGGTATGACCGGAGCAGATCGGCAATGGGTTGAGCAATATGAGACGGGTGACGTAATCCGATTTTCGCGAGGCAGCAAACTTCATGATGTCGAGCTGTGCGCATACGCCCGTGTGAGAAACGTAGACGTGAGAGAGAGCCGGATTAGTGTCGAGCGTGACGATGGCAGAGTCGAGACTTATGATCCGCGCGGACTTTCGGGCGTTACCGTGTACCGAGAAGTAGAGCGTACGTTCTCAGAAGGTGACCGAGTACAATTCACGGCTCCTTCGAGGGACCTGCAAGTCGCCAATCGAGAGCTAGGTATTCTCGAGCAAATCAATTACGCTGGCGATCTGGCAATTCGCATGGAATCTGGTCGGAAGATCGCGTTCAGCATTCGCGAGCATCCCCATTTTGACTACGGGTACGCCACCACGAGCTACGGGAGCCAAGGCCACAACGGGCATCGACTCCTAATCCACGTGGACACAGAACGGAGCGAGCTAATGGTGGACAACCGCTTCGCACACGTATTCCTCTCCTGCGGGCACTATGACACGCAAATCTTCACTGACAACGGGGCCTACCTGAGAGACCTGAGCCGGAACCTGTGTCCCACGGCAAGCAAGGCTGAAGGAGGCCAAGAACTACGAGAGAAAGTCAAGCCATGCCTAGCCCATGACAAAAGTCACGAGCTCGAGCAGGCACCTGGCATCGAGCTCGGAATGGGCTAGCTCTGACTATAAGCATTCAGAACTACAAGTTTAGGTCCTTCTGACGAAAAGACTCGTCATGGCGCGCCGGTGAACCCTTCTGGTGCTCCCTGCGGTACTCCCGGTAGGATCTGCGCGCGTTCTCGAATTGAGTCGAGATCGTAGTTGACCAGTATCTTGCCGTTCTCAAAAACTGGGACCAACCGGTTCTCGTTCTCAAGTTCGCCGTCTTCAAGGTTTTCGGTCGTGTGGAAATGCCCTGGATCCGTTTCAACGAGGGCCAGACGACCGTGCTTGGAATTCTTGCCGGGATCTGTAACTGGATCCTTGAAAACCGGTTGCCACGTCCCGTTGATCTCTGCCGCGGAACACTTGAATGCGAATTTCTGAGTATCCCGGTTCAATTGTTGCAGCAGCGCTCCCCCCATGCCGAATGCTAAATTATCGGCGCTCCACCCGTGGAATTTGGATAGTTGAAAAAGCATATTCTGGATAGTGAACATGTTGACGCCATCGCCCTGGATCACGCGCACGCAGGGCGGCAGCACGCGGTACCCCTTCGAATTCGTCTCGTATCCGAATTTCTCCCCGAGAATTTCAAATACCTTGGTCAAGACCGTGACCGGATCGCCCGAGTCAGGGCGAACGACGAGCGTGCCATTCCGATGCATGATGTCGGGCTTGAGCAGTTCGCCCCACAATTTCTCGCATGCCTCATACACGTTGTAGCTGTCGGAGACGCAGGCAACCAGGCCCGTGGGATAGGCCTCGAGCATGTTGCGATAGGCGTCGACTTCGTGTGCTTTGCCCCAGGCAGTGATCGTCGAGTGTTCGGAAGCCGGAATGGAGAATCCCGGCATGGTCTTTGGATTGTAGTAATCCTGGAGTAACACGATGCCCGCGACCGTGTCCGACCCGAGGAAATTGACGAGGTGCGCGGCTCCGCCAATCGCGGCGGTTTCTTCCGAGCTCACGCCGCGATAGCCGAAGTCGTGGAGCTTAAACGGGAGCAGGGAAGGATCTCCCGTCCGCTCCAGGAACCCGCCGATAATTCTCTTGATCTCGCGCGAGAGAGTTGCTACGGTTATTGGATACCAGACTTTCAGGAGCAGGGTTTCAAGGTAATTCGTCAGCCAGGGGAACTCCGGGTCTGTGTTCTCGATTGTGACCAGGACATTCTGGAGCCCGACTACGGTGCCTTCCGGTACGGCTTGGATGCGGACCGGCAGGAGGCCGTGATGTTTCTTGAACAGCCTGGTCCACCCCTCGCGATTAAACAACGCGCTTGCGAAGTGCTGCCGGCAGAATTCGTCGGCCTGGGCGATATCGTCCGGCGTAAAGCGCGGCCCTTCGAGATAGGTCTTCAAGTAATACTGCAGGCCAAAAAACACGGTGTTCGGGAACATGCCGCCGCGCGACTCCAGGTAGGAATAGATTCCGGTCGTGTTCGGCGGATACTGCTTCCAATGCGTGAATTTGTAGCTATCGGTTCTCAGCAGGAAGTTCATGGACTGCCCTCTCCCTCAGTAGTTTCGCGGAATCGCTCGATGGCCTTAAGTACGCCGGAGAGCAGCGGCGGATGTGACGCAAGCACACAGCCCCTGTCGAACTTCGAATCCAGGCGGAACCGCTTCAATTCTGCGATGTCATCGTCGGGTTGAATCGCGCCGAACCCGCACCGCGCCAGGAACACCGTGGCCATGGCTTTGTCGATTTCGTTATGATAGCGCCAGTCCTCGACCCGGTAGCTGCCGATGTATTCAGGCGCCGAGACTTGGACATGCGCTTCTTCAGGCTACTTCCCGCCGGGCGGCTGGCGCGAGCCCGATGTCGCCTTGGCATGGCTCGGGGAATTCGGTATCCCCTGGCTTCGCATGGATTTAAGCGCCAAACTTCAACAATCGCATCGAGTCCTCCACCAAGTCTTCAGCTCAAGGAGCCCGGGAGCGGGAACGAATGACGAGTGCCTTCTTGTTGTAGAAAAAAGAGGAGGCAAAATCCTGGCGACGCCCGCAACCCGGGCAGTCCCAGTGCCATTGTCCCTCACGGCAGACACTGCAGAAAATCCCGGGAGTCTCCGCGGCTGTGTCAAGAACCAATTGCGCGCTTCCACACCGGGCGCACTTCAGGCCAAACGGGAACTCTCGATGGCATTTTTCGCAAACCAACTTGGAGTTCGTCTCGTTGAATCCGCCCGTCGCACCGTTCCAATAATCGGGATTCCTCACTCGAACCCACTTGGCTTCAGATTCTTTGTCCATCATGGCGCGTAACCCTTCGCGCCCTGCCGTTGCAATTCTGGGCGGCCGCGTTCCCCGTGGAAATATCAAGTGGAGCGGAAGTACGCGCTCGCGTCGTTGTTCCTCCTCTAGACGCCGGACTCTTGCCTTCAAGAGGTGGTTCAGCGAAACGAGCCCGAGAAGTTTCTGCGGATTCCCTCGCTCCACAACTGGAAACCCGGTGAATCCTGTCGCCGCCATGCGATTCACTATGGCCGTAAGTGGTTCGTCGAGGTAAGCCTTAACCGGATCAGAGCGAACGACGTCCGCGATCCGGGCGTTAGAACTCTTGATCGCCTGCCCTTCTATGTGCTTTTGAATGTCGGAGCGCGTCAGGACCCCGACGAAATCGCCTTCCGGGTTGGCTACGGGGTATAACCCCTGGTTTAGACGAGGATAACTCTTGACAACAATAGACTCCAACTCCTTCAGCGGGATGGAAGACTCTAACGCTTCGACATCTGTCCGCAAGACGTCGCGAACGAACAACACTTCCAGTGGGTCTACGGCGTATTCTCGACTCAAGTGGTAGCCGCGGCGGCTCACTTTTTCCGTCAGGATGGACCTCCGCATGGTCAAGACAGTAAACCCATGAGCCACGGTGACCGCCAGGACTAAGGGCAACAAGACGTTACTATCGTGGGTAAGTTCCAGGATGAAGACAATCCCCGTAAAGGGGGATCGCATCGTGCCGCCCAATACTGCTCCCATGCTCACCAGCGGCCAAAAGCCTGTTCCCTCATTGGGCAGGAACAGCGCTCCCAGGCCGCCGAGCGCACCGCCCATCATCAAAAGCGGGGCAAGAACACCGCCCGAGGTGCCGGATCCCAGTGACACCGCCCACATGATGGATTTGAAGAAAAGAATGCCCCACAGCATGTGAGCGGGGAGGTCATGCGTAACCAGGTCTCCAATTACGTCGTAGCCTACTCCGAGGGCCTGGGGAAATACCCAACCACCCAGACCGACAACCATGCCGCCAAGTGCAGGCCACCACATCCAGTGAATCGGCAACTTGCGAAATGCATCCTCGGCAGCATAGACAAAAATGGTGAGCAGAGCCGAAAGAGCGCCAGCCACCAGACCTACAAGCAGACAGCCCAGGAGTGCTCCGCTTCCAATCAACATGGGATGGGCAGCGACCGGAAAGAGCGGTCCAGAACCGATGATGAAGCGGCGGGCAGCCGTCGCTGCCGCACTCGCCAGCGCGATCGGGATAAAACTCCGTGGTTTCCATTCGAATAATAAGAGTTCGACCGCGAGGAGAGCGGCCGCAAGTGGAGAAGCAAAGGTGGCCGACATGCCGCCGGCGGCGCCGGCCACCAGCAAGGTCTTACGTTCGGTGCTGGTACAGCGCACGAACTGCGCCAACATCGAACCAAATGCGCCTCCAGTCATGATGATGGGTCCCTCGGCGCCGAACGGCCCTCCCGAGCCAATTGAGATGGCCGACGACAACGGCTTCAGGAAAGCCAGCCGAGGTTGAACCCGACTGCCTTGAATCAGAATCGCTTCGATCGCTTCCGGAATTCCGTGCCCTCGAATCCGCTCTGAGCCGTAGCGCGCCATCAATCCAACGATCATTGCACCCACCACCGGGACGGCGATTACCAGCGGGCCGAGGGTATTACCCACGGGTGAGACTAGCGTGGTAGACCAGCGATGGAAGAAAAAGAGATTTGTGAAAAGTCCGATTAGGCGAAGAAGGGCCAGCGCAACGAAGGCGCTAAGGATGCCAATTCCGGTAGCGACGATGGAAATGAAGACGACCCGCTTGGTCGTCGTAAAGTCTCCCAGTTCGTATGCGCTCGTGGGATTCGGCTGAGCTGAGGCCGTTTTCGCTCTGCCAAGTATCGATTCCATCGAACTTTCCTGGGCTGGCGCTGGAACGATCCGGGCCCACCCGGTCAAGAGCTATCACGACCCGCAGGAGGGAGGGGAGCAAGTCGGTTTGCGGGGCTCGTCCGGTGAGGATACGACAGCTCAAGCCCGGATAGCTGTGCGGTCAGGCTCCAGAAACGCAAGACCGATTCTTCGCTTGGGTGCACTACGATTAGCCTTAGGCCAACCGGCGCGTGCTTCGCCAAACGGGCGTTCCCGACCTCCTTCTTCGAGGCGGCAACAAGACTCATTAAATATCGTATAACGATATAAATAAAAATGCAAGCCGGGCGCGGTGCCAACAGAACCACGCGGAGCCCCTTTGCCGGGTTCTCCATCCGTTTACGTAGTTTTCGCATCCGAAGAGATAGGTCTTGCAAGACGAAGGAGAGCGGCAAAATGGTGGGATCCAGGCTGGTGCGACTCATTGAGAGGCATTCTGACGAACTGGCGATAGCTTTGATTGGCAAGTTGAGACAGTCGGACCGTACCAATGAATTCCAAAAGGTCCCCTTCGAAGAGTTGCAGGAAACGACAGCCGAGCTTTACCACAATCTGGGCATTTGGTTGCTGACCAAGACAGAAGAGGACATTGAAAGACATTTCATTTCAATCGCCCAGCGCCGTGCTGCGGACGGCATCAGCTTGCAGCAATTCGTATGGGCACTCACCATCAGCCGAAACCATCTGTACCGATTTTTGTTAGGGCAGGCTTTTGCGGATAGTATCTTCGAACTCTACAACGAGCTGGAATTGCAGCAACTACTCAATCAATTCTTCGAGCGGGCTACCTACTATGGTGTGGTTGGGTACGAAGAAGCAAGAGAGCGAGCGCGAAATAGAAGGCTGGTGCGCACATCCGGCGGGAAGGGACGAGGATAGCATGCAAATGTCGTGGCCATGCTTCCTCACCTTCCCTGCATTCACCCGCTAGTCGGGAAGGCGCCCATGCGCAAAGATTCTCGGAAAAGTAGAGCGCAACGACAGCCGGCGACTGGCTTCCATGCTGCGGAACCTGAAGGGAACTCCCAGCCGGCGCTCGGATGCCTCCGCCCGGATATGGCCAACGGGTATGGACGAACTGTCTTTGGGTCCGCCTCCTACTTTGCCCCGTCGTGCGGAGACGCGCCCATTCGCCCGTGTGCGCCAGTGCATCGAGCAACAGAAAACGCCGGCGCTGACAGCCTTCGGCTTCGACGCTGTCCTTCCGTGCCTTGAACGTGGGGGCTCGCCGCGATTTTTGTCGGGGTTCCCGCGTGCGCGTTTTCGTTTGGGCAGAACCAGACGCGTTGGCGATGGCCCGAGACTTCCGCTGGTTGCAGAATCGGAGCAGGTAACGTGTGTGGTTCCTAATGCGAGGCGTGATTCGAAGAAGCGGCCCGCAGAGACTTCGCGCCGTAGGAACCTGTGTGAGTGGCCCCACGAGCACGAAACGCGTGATTGCGACCGAACGAGGTCCTGAAATTCAAGCCCGGCTGAACCACCCTTTGGGCGGCCTGCAGGCGCCCTAACGAGGAACGCAACCATCGGTGCGTTCTGTAGTGATTCGCAATGCACTAGTCACTCCTTGACACTCAAAGCGAGTCGCTGTAGATTCCGTCCAGCAAGTCGGGGGTCTGAGGGTCTTGCGCCCTACCTCTCAGCAGACCATCCCTGCAAATTGCAGTGAGCAAAACTTAAAAGCTTCCGATCGCACCCAGAGCTCGCGGATCGAAGCACGCTGGTGTTTGTGCGCGTGAACTGGCGGCGAGACCGACGAGAGCGAGAAGCTCTTTTATAGGGAAGCTCTTTGGGGAACGCTCCGAGTGTGTTTGTAATTTGCCACTTCCACAGCGCCCGGTACATAAGTTACTGCCCACTTCGCGCTTTCAGCTACCGCGGCCTTGGGCGTAGATGCTGGCTCTGCCGCAAGGTGTTTAGGACATACGCTGCAAAACGATCCTGGGGCGCGCGAGGCTGAAAGGAGACAGAGTGTATCGAGAGTCATCAGTTCTTCAGGAGGGCCCCTGGATGTCTGCTTTGGATTCGAACCTCGGCGCGAGTGCGGCAAGGTGTCCATCTTCGGCTGAAGGCGAAGCGCCTGCAAAATTCGACATCGCGTGTTCGGTAAATAGTCAGCTTCTGGATGCTCGCCTGCGCAGACTTTTCCGCTTAATTGAAGCGGACCCGCTCGGTAACAGCCAGAACTGGGCCCTGGAGCTCAACCTCAGCAACTCTCATCTCCAGCGGCTCTTCAAGAAGGCAACGGGAGTGGCCCTTGGCCAGGCGCTAAACGAAAGACGGCTGCAGAAGGCTGCGCAACTACTCGCCACCACAAACCTTCGTATCAAGGAAATCGCCTGCGCGGTGGGTTACGAGCACACGTCGAGTTTCACGCGGGCCTTCGAGAAGCGATTTGAACAGGCTCCACGCAGCTTTCGCAGCAACAATACCGCATGACGCCACCGGCCAATGAGATCCAACCAGACATCAACACACCAGTACCTCCCGAGCGCAACTCGGTTTTCGTCGCTCGAGTTATCGAGGCCTGTCGTCAACCGGTTTACTTACTACTCAACTGCTATGGTTCGTTGGCGTGGTCGGTCAGCTGTTGTGGAAACGATACGAATGGCTAACATAAGCGGATTTTTGCTAACGATTAGCTCTTGGTTTTCTCTCAGAGGCTGGCTTAGATTACGTGAACACGGTTTCCTATTTCAAGTACAAAAATGAAGCGCTGGCCTGTCCGAACGCTATGCGTGGTCGGAGACGTTGGCGCTAAAGCCCGAGGAGGCAGGGAATGTACTACAACGTATTCGGAGAAAAAGTGTCACGGCGGCGCTACAAGGAAATGGTTCAAGCCGCTAAGAATCGCCGCGAGCTGATCGCCGCTGGGCTGTCGGGTCGCCGTGATCTTCTCAAGATGGGCCTGCTGACCGCGAGCGGGATGCTTGTGGCTAAGAGTGGTCTGAGTGCGCGAGCGCAGGCGCAGGTAACAACCAACAATCCGCCAAGCTCAGGGCAGAACAATAGTCCCGGCACAAATCAAAACTGCGTGCCCGGGAACCAGACGGCAAGTCCTTCGACCCGCCCCTTTGTGCAGCCACTCACGGTGATGCCTGTCGCTCAAACGGTCGCGTCGCTAAGCCCTGAACCGACTCTTACCCCAAACGCCGGAGCGGGCGAGGTCCGGGCCGCTGCCTTCCAGGCCCCTCAAATTGATTCCGGGCGCTTTCCTGTGGTGCCAGGGATCCTTTACAACATTAATCAACGGCAGTTCACTACGTCGCATCATCCCGATTTGCCCAACCAGACGGCGTGGGGTTTTGATGATGGCACCGGCACACGCAGTCCCGGGCCGACATACAAGGCGTTCTATGGAAAGCCTCAACTGACCCGTAACATCAACTCGCTGCCTGCCGTGAACCAAGTGAACAACACAGGCTTCGGCTTTCCTTCGGTCACCACGCATCTGCACAACGCGCACAATCCTTCAGAAAGCGATGGCAATCCGTGCGATTTCTATGCCGCGGGCCATTTTTGCGATCAGTATTACCCGAATGTCCTTGCCGGATTCAACTCCGATCATCAGCCAAACGGGGATATTAATGAAGCCCTGGCTACGCTGTGGTATCACGACCATCGTGTCGATTTTACTTCGCAGAACACTTACAAGGGCCTGTTCGGCTTCTATTGTCTGTTCAACCAGCTCGACACGGGCGATGAATCTACGGGGTTCCACCTGCCGAGCTTTCCGCAGTTCGATATCCCCTTGGCTTTCTCGGACAAAGTCTACGATCCTGAGAGTGGAGATCTGGTCTTCGACCTTTTCAACCTCGACGGCATCCTGGGCGACAAATTCCTGGTCAACGGCACAGTCCAGCCGTTCTTCGAAGTGCAACCCCGTCGATACCGTTTCCGCCTGTTGGACACGGGACCATCGCGGTTCTATGAATTTTTCCTTACGGACCTGAACAATCCTAGTGCGAGGAACCCGTACTGGCTGATCGGCACCGATGGCAATTTGTTGCCGCACCCAATCCAGATTCAGAGTGCGCGAATCGGCCCGGCTGAGCGCGTCGAAGTCATCATCGACTTCCGGCCCTTTGCCGGTAAGACTATTTACCTCGAAAACCGTTTGCTCCAGCTGAGTGGACAGGGGCCGGCGGCGGTCGACAGCCAGCTCTTCGCGCAGAACAGCAACAACACCGAGTGCGCCCTGGCACTCAATGACCCCACCAAAGGTGCGATCAAGGCTGCCGGAACCGGCGATCTACTCCTGCAGTTCCGGGTCAGCGGTGCTGCCGTGCAGGACAACAGCGTGAATCCAGCCACAAGGCCGACGTTCTATCAATTGCCCAGCACCAACGTACAACCGAGAATCGTGCGCACCTTCAAGTTCGATCGCTTGAATGGCCAGTGGTCGGTTAACGGACAATTCATGGACTGCGGCATCGGCCCCAGCGGGTTCTCGGAGAAGTTCCGGTTCGCCGTCCGACAGAACAGCTCGGAGCAGTGGATACTGACGAATCTTTCAGGTGACTGGACCCACCCAATTCACATTCACCTCGAGGAGCATCAGATCCTTTCGCGGAATCGGGTCAGGCCGACTGTGGCCGGTGATCTCGGACGAAAGGATGTAACCCAACTCCATCCAAACGAGCGAGCGCAGCTGTTCTTCCGCTTCCGAGATTGGCTGGGTAAGTATCCGATCCACTGCCACAACGTGGTCCACGAAGACCATGCCATGATGGCTATCTGGCATGTAGTACCACCAGGGCAGGAGGACAACATACTCGTTCCGTAAAGGAGGCGGTTTCCCGCCTCTGCCGGTTCAGGAAATCCGGCTGAGGCGGGAACGCAAAGAGGAGATACAGACTATGACCGATCTATCGAGGAGGAGTTTACTGAAATGGACCAGGATGGCCCCGCTTGCCGGAGCCACCGCGGCTGCCGCGCACGCTAGCTCTGGGGCCGATGTCGATACGGGGCGCAGGACAGTGTCTGAGCTGGCGCGGCGACGTATTCAACAATCGCATCTGCCAAACTTACCCCTGCTGACGCACGAGGGAAATCGCGTCATGTTCTATGACGACCTGATCAAAGGCAAGGTCGTCACATTGAACTTCTTTTATACGAAATGCGATGAGATCTGCCCGATGGTGAACGCCAATCTCGCCAAGGTGCAAAAACTGCTTGGTGACGACCTGGGTACAAAGGTCCATATGTACTCGTTCACGCTGAAGCCAGAGGAAGATGATGTGAACACAATCAATCGTTATCGCGCAATGCTCCATGCCAGGCCAGGATGGACATTCTTGACGGGAAAGCCCGAGGATATGGAACGAATCCGTAAAGGGATTGGCTTTACATACCCGGACCCGAAGATTGACAAAGACAAAACGCAGCACATCGGCAATGTGCGTTACGGAAACGAGCCTCTGATGTTGTGGGGCGCGTGTCCCGGGATGGCGAGCGTCCAATTCGTGTTCGAGGCCGTCCGCTGGATGCTGCACCCTGGAGCTAGCAGCGGTGAGTGGAAGCCTACGGCCGTATAGGGGCCGCACGGCTGGGTTCAGTACAAGCCTTTTTCAATCCGGAGGAGGTTCACTTCAATTGCAGTGGCCAGTGGCCGGAGGAGGAGTCATAGTGATGAAAAGCATACACAAGTATTCTTCGCTTTTGGTATTGGCGTTTGCGGTCATGGTAGTACTGTCTCTGGGTGCCGTTCGCGTGTCGGCCCAGACCAGCGGGGTGTCCGCGTTCAACCCGCCTCCCTGCGATTACAACGACACTTTTTATAAGGACAACGGTGTTGACCCGACGCAGCTACAGCTCCGCTTCGGGCCAACTCGCCACTTCGGCCCCCCGGCGCGCAGCAGCACCCAGGCCAACTGGGTCACAGACCCGAATTGTACTAGGACGGATCCGGTTAAGAATACCACCCGCGTGCTGGCGACGACGGGAGGCTATATCGATGATGGCTCGGGGAACGCGACCGACTTCATTAGCCTTATCGCGTTTCTCACCAGCCAGCAGGCGTTTGAGACCGACTATTCACGCACGGTTGGCGAGATTCCTGCTGGCGGGGGCAACACGATTGCGGTCAGCAACAGCCAAAACCCTCGCGGCATCGCCCTGCAGGACATAGTCAGCAACTTTGAGGCGTATCCAGCACCTAAACAGATGGTGAACGGCGTAGTGTCCCCGACACCTTGCGGGACCATGTTTGATCCCAATGTGCCAGCCAATACTCCGTGTTTCTCGGTCGCAAGCGTTGCAACCCCGAATCTGCGTCAAGACTGGAGATTCGCGAGCAATCGCAACGCGATCGACGGCAGCGACGGCAACTGCATCTCGAACGATCCTACGGTTTGTGGGGATGGTCCGAACGACGCGCCGTTCGGCTATTTCTGCGATGACCTGGTCGGGATGTGGGTCAACACCTACTTCTGGTTTACTCACCATGCCGTGGGTAACCCCGTCAACAGTGAAAAGCCTGATCCACTCTGCACGTCCATGATGAACCAGTTGATCGCGATGCACGGCCGGACTCTCGATGGAACCGGCGTCATTATCACAGCCAACGAGCTTAATTTCCTCGAAGGCAACGATGTCGGAGCCACGCCGCTCGGTCCCAATTTCCCCACCCCGCCGCTGTTTTCCGATGGTGAGGGCTGCATGCAGGAAGGTCAGCTGGATACCGGCGGAGCCGACGCACCGGGAGCGGTATGGGACATTTGCCCGACCATTCCGGATCCCAGAAATGGAGCCATCTCGAGGGATGCGTTTCTGGACTCGGTTCGCTTCCCCAACGGTACGCCGGTCGACAAGCGGTTTAATCAGAACTTTGCCTGCCTGCAAGTGGATGGAGCTTTTTGTAATGAACTTACGCGTACCCAGCGCGCTAATCCCAGATTGACCTTTGTGGCCTCTCACGACTAGGATTAGCTGACTAAAACGGCGGAGCTTCCCTTGGAGCTTTAACCAGGTGAAGCTCCGCTGGTGATTTTATCCCTTAGGTTGAGACTGCTTTCAGCATGAGCCGGGGCCGAATCCGACGAACCACACGACGCCACTTTGTTAAATTGGCCGCGACCGCGGCAACGCTGAGCCCTCTCGCTTCTTTTCCATCCGCAGCAGTCGCGAGCCAGCCTACGTTTAAGATCGCGAAGTGGGCCCACTTTCTGCCGGAATTCGACAGTTGGTTTGAGACCATGGCCGGCGAATGGGGCCGGCAACATAATGCACAAGTCACAGTCGACGAGATTCCCGTCGAGAACGTCTACGAACTGGCTAAGTCCGAAACCCAAATGGGTCAAGGGCACGACCTATTCATCTTTCCCTGGCCTCCGGCTGAATTCCAGGAAGATGTGATCGACCATAGGGGCATCTATCAAGCGGTTGCCGGCCGGTATGGTACGATCCCGGAAATCGCTCTCAAGTCCACGATCAACTTCAGGACCAAGAAGCACTTTGCCTTTGCTGATTCGTGGATTCCGACTCCGTTGCTCTACTTTGAAGATTGCTGGCGCAAAGCCAGCATGCCCTACGGCCCGCTCGCTTACGGCAGCCTCCGCAGCGGCGGACAACGGGTTCGCGAGCAAGCGGGAGTTCCCTGCGGGTTGGCTCTGACCTCTACTCTTGAGGGAAACATA